>ERZ826396.60-NODE-60-length-145817-cov-3.707153_pt1 | contig 145817 bp, 109 predicted proteins | sample MGYA00519926_ERZ826396 | MGnify/ENA primary metagenome ERZ826396 (study PRJEB31778, sample SAMEA3449230) | human gut metagenome | biome: human gut; feature: human-associated habitat; material: faeces | place: United Kingdom | collected 2010/2012 ... | reverse complement strand
ATATACGTCCGAAAGATTTGCTTACAAGAGCGGAGGCTTGTACGTTCCTTTACAGAGTGGTAAATCCTGCGGCAGACAAAACTTCAATCACAGGTAACGCACAGGTGACGGTTGAACAGGCACAGGCTTGGGCAAAGGCAAAAGGGGCACACCAAAGATTTATTGATATAGCACCAATTTATTGGTATTACGGAGAAGTTTTCGGAATCAGACCGGAAGTGATGTATGCGCAAGCCGGCAAAGAAACAGCATACGGAAATTACGGCGGCGCTGTATTGCCTGAAATGAATAACTGGGCAGGCATAAAAATTAAAAAACCGACAGGTGACAAAACAGAGGATCACGAAACTTTTGCAACACCTGAGGACGGTGTAAGAGCACATTATAATCATATGGCTGCGTATGTCGGACTTGCACCCGTAGGAGAGCCGCACGACAGATATTATGTTGTAAAGAGTATAGCTTGGGCAGGTACGGTAAAGTATGTCGAGCAACTTGGCGGACGTTGGTGCCCTGATATTAATTACGGATATGACATAATGACAATGGTTGAAAATATGTTGAAATACTAAAATACAAGGAGTAATTTATGATACTGCTTAATGGAAGTAATATAAAGAAAATGTTTCTTGATGAAACGCTTTTTGACAGTGTATCGTTTAATGTTGACAGTAACGATAAAATCGGTTTTATCGGTGTAAACGGTGCGGGAAAATCAACCCTTTTTAAGATAATCACAGGTGATATGGATTATGATGAGGGTGAAATTTTTAAGAATAAAGGCTTGCGTGTCGGTTACCTTGATCAGTATTCCGTAAACGGCAGTGAAAAGAGTATATGGGAAGAAACTCTTACTGTGTTTGCCGATGTAATCGAAATGGAAAATCAGCTTGATGAAATTCGTTTCGATATAGAAAATAATAACGGCAATATCGACGAGCTTGTAAAACGTCAAACTTCTTTGCAGGAAGCATTTGCCGAACGTGACGGATTTTATTATAAATCAAAAGTTAAAAGCACACTTACGGGACTGGGCTTTTCGGAAGACGAATTTGACTTGTGCATTGACAAATTGTCCGGCGGTCAAAAAACGCGTGTCGCACTCGGTAAAATTCTTTTGTCCGATGCAAATTTGTTGCTTTTGGACGAGCCGACAAATCATCTTGATATAGAGTCGGTTGAATGGCTTGAGGATTTCCTAAGAAATTATAGCGGTGCATTTATTGTAATATCGCACGACAGATATTTTCTTGACAGAGTTACGAACAAGACTTTTGAACTTGAAAACGGTCGTTTCCGTTCATATAACGGCAATTACAGTGCATATATGGCACAAAGAGAGATTGACAAAAAGACCGAGCAGAGAAATTACGATAACACAATGCGTGAAATTCAGCGTCTTGAAAATGTTGTTGAGCAACAAAGACGTTGGGGCAGAGAGAAAAATATCAAAACTGCCGAGAGCAAAATGAAAGTTATCGAAAGACTTGAAAAAGATTTGAATGCACCTATGCAGTCGCCCGAAGAAATGGAGTTTACATTCAAGGCCTGTGCAGGCGGCGGACAAGATGTTGTTCAGACGGAAAGTTTGGGTATGGCATTTGATAATAACAGATTGTTTTCAAATGTTGATATGCTTATTAAAAAGGGCGAAAAGGTATTCCTTTTAGGTCCGAACGGCTGCGGTAAAACGACGTTGCTTAAAATTTTAATGGGCGATTATGAGCAGACGGAAGGTTCATATAAAATCGGTGCGAATATCCATATAGGATACTATGATCAAATTCAAGAAAATCTTAATATGGATAAAACAGTTATAGACGAGGTATGGGATGAATATCCTAACCTTACTCAAACTCAAATCAGAAATGCACTTGCAGTATTTTTGTTTAAAGGCGAAGATGTGTTTAAGGAAATACATAAGTTGTCTGGTGGCGAGAGAGCGAGAGTTGAACTTGTAAAACTTATGCTTAAGAGTGTTAATCTGCTTATAATGGACGAACCTACAAACCATCTTGACATTGAATCGAGAGAGGCTCTTGAAAATGCACTTTCCGATTATGACGGTACTATGATAATGGTATCGCACGACAGATATTTTATAAATAAACTTGCCGACAGAATTTTGTATTTGACACCGAATGGTGTTGAAAGTTACAGCGGTGATTACGACAGCTTTGTGGCTCGTGAAACGGTTAAGACAGAACAGAAAACAGAGTCGGCAGGTCATCTTGATTATAAGGAGCAAAAGCGTTTGGAGGCAGAAAAACGTAAAACGCTTAATCGCTTTGCAAAGGTTGAGGACGAAATATCAAATAAGGAATCGGAGGTTGAGGGACTTTCTAAAGAGCTTGAAAATTCCGATATTGCAACCGATTATGTCAAAGCAGGCGAGATAACCGATAAAATAACAGAATTGCAGGACAAAATCGAAAGCCTTATGGAAGAATGGGAACGCTTGCAAATGATAATAGAAGAAAGTGGGTATGACATATGAGAGCGGTTGTACAGAGAGTAACGAATGCCGATGTTAAAATTGACGGCAGAGTGAACGGAAAAATAGATGACGGCTTGCTTGTTCTTCTCGGTGTCGGCAACGGTGATACTGAAGAAGATATGAAGTATATCGCAGACAAGATTATAAAGTTGCGTATTTTCAGTGACGAAAACGATAAAATGAATTTGAGCCTTGAAGATGTCGGCGGAAGTATGCTCGTTATATCGCAATTTACTTTGTACGGCGATTGCTCGCATGGCAGACGACCGTATTTTGGCAACGCAATGGAGCCTGTCAGCGCAAATGAAATGTATGAAAAATTTGTTGCATATATCAGGGAACAAGGTATACATACTGAAACAGGCGAATTCGGTGCGGATATGAAAGTTTCGCTTACAAACGACGGACCTGTTACAATAATTTTGGAGAGCAAGAACTGAGGTTGTGATTATGCGAAGAAAAGAACGTGAAGTTACGGATTACAATAAAATGATTGAAATATTGAAATCGTGTGACTGTTGTCGTATAGGGTTGGTGGACGGTAAAGGTGCGTATATTGTTCCGATGAACTTCGGATATGAAGATAATAACGGCAAACTTACATTGTATTTTCACGGAGCGACAGAGGGGAAGAAGATTGATTTAATCAATAATCAACCCGAAATAAGTTTTGAAACAGATACGAAACATGAGCTTGTAATAAGTGATACTGCTTGCGGTCATTCGTATTTGTATCAAAGCATTATGGGTAGGGGACAGGTAAAAATAGTGGCAGACAGGGACACTAAAATTAAAGGACTTAATCAAATCATGCACCACTATACAGGTAAATCAGATTATGAATTTAACGAAAACGTGCTTGAACGCACGGCTGTCATAAAATTAGCTGTGACAGAATGGTCGTGCAAAGAACATTAAAACTTGTAAAAGCTATTGAAAACAGTGTCGATTAATGATATAATTAAAATAATATAATAAACGGAGGAAAGAAAATGCAGAATGAAACAGTAATTGTGCTTGACTTCGGCGGTCAGTATAATCAGCTTATAGCCCGCAGAGTACGTGAGTGTAACGTATATTGCGAGGTTATGTCATACAAAAATTCTATCGAGAAGATTAAAGAAAAAAATCCGGTAGGTATCATTTTTACTGGCGGTCCGAACAGTGTGTATGACGAAAAATCACCACACTACGATAAGGCGATTTTTGAACTTGGTATTCCTATTTTGGGTATTTGTTACGGCAGTCAGCTTATGGCATATACTCTTGGCGGTCACGTTGATACTGCTCCTGTAAGTGAGTACGGTAAGACGGAAATTACAACTTCTGAAAGTAAGTTGTTTGAAAATGTTGATAAAAATACAGTAGTTTGGATGAGCCATACGGATTATATCGATAAAATTCCGGAAGGTTTCAAGATTACTGCTTATTCTAATGATTGTCCATGTGCGGCTTATGAAAATGAAGAAAAGAAATTGTATGCGGTACAGTATCACCCGGAAGTAAATCATTCTGTACAAGGTCAGCAGATGTTGAAGAATTTCTTGTTTAACGTTTGTGGTTGTAAGGGCGATTGGCTTATGTCCGACTTTGCCCAAAAATCAATTCAAGCTTTGCGTGAAAAGATTGGTGACGGTAAAGTTTTATGTGCTCTTTCAGGCGGTGTGGATTCATCTGTTGCGGCAGTTATGCTTCATAAAGCGGTAGGCAAGCAGCTTACTTGTGTGTTCGTTGATAACGGACTTCTTCGCAAAAATGAGGGCGATGAAGTTGAAAATCTTTTCAGAAATCAGTTTGATATTAACCTTATCAGAGCAAATGCACAGGATAGATTTTTAGGTAAGCTTGAGGGTGTAAAAGAACCTGAAAAGAAACGTAAGATTATAGGTGAGGAATTTATTCGTGTGTTCGAGGCGGAAGCTAAGAAAATCGGTAAGGTTGATTATCTTGTTCAAGGTACAATTTATCCGGACGTTATCGAAAGCGGTGCAGGTGATGCGGCTGTTATTAAGAGCCATCATAATGTAGGCGGACTTCCGGAACACGTTGATTTTAAAGAAATTGTTGAACCGCTTCGTGATTTGTTTAAGGATGAAGTGCGTCAGCTTGGTATCGAACTTGGTTTGCCTGAAAAATTCGTATGGCGTCAACCATTCCCGGGACCGGGACTGGCCGTAAGAGTTATAGGTGAAATTACAGAAGATAAACTTGAAATTTTGCGTGACGCAGATGCTATATTCAGAGAAGAAATCGCAAATGCAGGTCTTGAAAGAGATATAAATCAGTATTTTGCCGTTATTACAGATATGCGTAGCGTCGGTGTTATGGGTGACGGCAGAACATATGATTATACCCTTGCTTTAAGAGCCGTAACCACAACCGACTTTATGACAGCCGATTGGGCAAGAATACCTTTCGATGTCCTAGAAAAAGCATCAAATCGTATCGTAAACGAAGTAAAACACGTTAATAGACTTGTCTATGATATAACTTCAAAACCACCTGCAACTATTGAGTGGGAATAACGCTTTAAGCGTTATAAACCGCATAAGTAAGCCGTTTTTGAAAGCGTGATACTAAAAATGGCAACACTTTGGCAACATTTGAATTATTCATAAAAATAAGAGCTAACTGATTTTTGTAATTGATGTGACCCCCAAAAGTTAGACTTTTTATAGCGTAGTAGTTTTAACGACTGCTACGCTATTTTTATGCAGCCAAGGTGTTGAGCCGATACTCAACCGGACTCATCCACCCAAGTTTTTCTTTTATTCTTTTCTCGTTGTAATATTTTATATATCTTTCAATAGCATCTTTAAGCTCTTCAAAGCTGTAATATGTAGTTCCATAATACATTTCCTGCTTTAATATTCCAAAGAAATTTTCCATCACAGAGTTATCATAACAATTTCCTTTCCGAGACATACTTTGAAATATTTTGTTTTCTTTAAGAACAGAGGAATATGCACCCATTTGATATGCCCAACCTCTGTCTGAATGGAATGTTCTTCTGTATGGGCAATCAGATGTTATTTCTATTGCTTGTTTCTGTGCCGATAAAACACTTGCCGCTGATGGAGTTTTGCTTATAGCCGCAGGCGAAACACATCGGCGGCAGCCGATATGCCCTCTGCAAGAGCGCAAACAGTCGCAAACTGTCGGCATTTTTGTTGGCTCGGCTGACAAAAGTACTTTTGAGTTTTACTTTCGGCAAAGTAACAAAGGCTAATGTTCGCTACTGCTCACAAAAATAGTACCCACATAAAGAAAAGAGAGGTGATGTTTATTGAGAAGAACTATAAGTGTAATGGTTGGTAAAGGCTCTATCAGACATAACAATAGAGATTTTACCGCAGAAAATGTTGACGCAGAGCGTACAAAAAATAACATTACATATTGTAATGAAAATATAAAAGATGTTTATTACAAGCTATTCAATGAAGCTCTTGTGAAATTCAATGCACGACAAACACGCAAAGATAGAATGATTGATGATTACTATGAAAAAATCCGTACAGGTAAGCAAGAAAAATTATTTCACGAAGTAATATTACAAATCGGAAATTTTGAGGATATGCACGCAACATCAGAGAACGGTCAGCTTTCAAAAACTATTCTTGATAAGTACATGAAAACATTTCAAGAACGCAATCCGAATTTATATGTATTCTCGGCTCATCTGCATATGGACGAATCAACACCGCATTTACATATAGATTTCGTTCCGTTCACAACAGGCAGTAAGCGAGGACTTGAAACAAGGGTTTCGCTTAAAAAGGCTCTTGAAGCACAAGGTTTTGTCGGTAAAGGCAGAAGCGATACGGAATGGAACAGATGGGTTTATTCCGAAAAGGAAAAGCTGTCTGAAATTATGCTTGAATACGGTATTGAATGGGATAAAAAAGGAACTCACGAAAAGCATAAGTCCGTCAGTGAATTCAAGCGTGATAAACTGATTGAAGAAATTGAAGCCTTAATGGAGCAAAAAGAAGAATTAGAGCATAAAACATCTGCTTACAAAAATGCGGAAGAATACGCTTTGACAACGGCTCAAAAACTGAATGACAATAAGGACTTTGAAATTACAGAGCCGACACCGTTTATGTCGGCAAAAACATATAAAACAAAATACATAGAGCCGTTTATAAATAAACTGATTAAGATTGTTAAAAATCTCACTCGAAGATGTTATCGAGCAGAAAGAGCAGAACAGCAATCCGCAGAGAAAATCTCAACACTGACTGATGAAAATCAAAAGCTGAAATCAAAAGTTTGGGATTTGAATTTAGAAAATAGCCGGTTGAGAGTTGAACTTAGGAATTTTGATAAAATCAAAGATTTTCTCGGCATTGATAAGATAGAGGAAATGCTGAAAACCATAAATAAAACCAAGCACAAGAAACGCTCTGATATATCAAGATAAACAGACTATTTCGTAATTACTCGTACAGGAATGTGCCACATTCTTACTCAAGTAATTTTTCACGGGGATGTGTTGACTTTTGTAAACTTTTGTAGTATAACATTATATAATAATTGTATTTTATGTTCAATTAAAAGAGGTGTTGATATTGGCTGAAAAGAAACTTGTAATATCTTCAAAAAAATATACGGGTGAAACTGCGGTTGTTTCTGCAAGATTGCCGCTTGATTTAATTAAAAAAATTGATGAAATATGTGATGCAACAGGTAGAACTAAAAATGAAATTATACAAATATGTTTGGAATTCTCTGTAGACAATATAGAAATAGAAAAATGAGGAGGCGTTCATAGATGTCAAAAATAGCAGATGTAATTAAATACGAGGGAGATAACAGTACATTTATTTGGAAACACCCTTGTGAAGATTTCAATAGCCTTACACAGTTGATTGTTCGCGAAAGTCAAGAAGCTATCTTCTTTATGAACGGTCAGGCACTTGATTTGTTTGGTGCAGGACGCTATACACTTGAAACACAGAATATTCCTAAGATAGGCAAACTGTTAAATCGTACTACCGGTGATGAAACTCCGTTTCATTGTGAAATTTATTTTATAAACAAAACAGAACAGATGTCTATTAAGTGGGGTACGGATAGCAAGGTTCAGTATGTAGAACCTACTTATGGATTCCCTCTTTCGATAGGTGCAAGCGGTGAAATGAGCCTTCGGGCAGAAGATTCAAGAAAACTCCTCTTAAAACTTGTGGGTACAGAGAGTTTTTTAGGTCAGCAGAAGTTAGTAAGTTTCTTTCGTTCATTTTTGATGACCAGAGTTAAGACCTATATTGCACAGGTTTTAAAAGCAAAAAGCATCAACATTTTCGAGATTGATGAACACCTTACCATATTCTCAAACGAAATCAAAAACCTACTGGTTTCGGATTTTGCTGATTACGGTGTAAGCCTTGAGCAATTCTTTGTTACAACAATTGTAAAACCTGATGGTGATAAACAGTATGAAAAGTTCAAAGAGCTTCATTTCAGGCAATATGCTGATGTAGCAGAAGCAAAACTCAAACAGCAGACAGATATTATTCACGCGCAGACAGAAGCACAAAAAACGGTAATTGAATCACAGGCTATGGCAACTAAGAGAACGCAGGAAGGATATACATATCAGCAGGAACGTGGGTTTGATGTTGCTGAAAAGGTTGCAGAAAATGAAGCGGTTGGTGAGTTCACCAATATGGGCGTTGGTTTTGGAACAATGGCAGGTGTTGGCGGTGCTGTAGGTGGTATGGTTGGTGGTATGATGAATGATGCAATGGGTTCTGCAATAAATCCAAGTACCCCAGCTCCCTCATCACAATCTGCGCAGGCTTTCTGTGATAACTGCGGAGCGAAACTCAGTCAAGGCTCTGCGTTCTGTGAAGAATGTGGAACGCCCATTGTGAAATTCAACAAGACTTGCATAAAATGTGGGTACGAATTTGAAAGATATGGAAAGTTCTGCCCTAAATGTGGAACTAAGCGGGGGGATTAAGCGATGAAAAAGACGTTCAATTATTATGGTATTTGCTGGCTGATTACATTGGTTGTTTTTAATGTAATTACATTTGTAACGCCAAGCGAAATTGCAGGTATAAGTAAATCCACCGGTGCATTTTGGACTGGGTACATATTTATAACTCTTGCGTTCATAGGACAACTAGGATGCGCTTATAAAGTATTTAAGGCAGAAAACTTAAAGAAACTGTTTTATAATATCCCTTTGATTTCTATAAGTTACACAAGTCTTATTATTATGCTGATTGTGGGAATTATTTGTATGGCAGTTTCGTTCATTCCTTATTGGGTAGGCATAATCGTATGTTTGTTAGTTTTTGCTTTTTCTGCTATCAGTGTTATAAAGGCGACTGTTGCAGTAGATGTTGTAAGTGAAATTGACGAGAAAATCAAAGAACAAACACAGTTTATTAAATTACTTACAGCGGATGCAGAACATTTGATGTCAACGGGTAAGACTGCTGAACTTAAAGCAGAAGCAAAAAAGGTGTATGAGGCAATCAGATACTCTGACCCGATGACAAGCGAAGCGTTGGATGATGTTGAAGGACAGATACAGAGTGAATTTAAATTCTTCTCGCAGGCAATCAAATCAGAAGATTTGGAATTGGCAAAGTCTGTGTCAGAAGGACTACTCAGTCTGATTGATAGTAGAAATAAAAAATGTAAGGTGTTAAAATAAAACTGAGGGGGAGATAGAGATGGCAATGATACCAGCAAAGTGTACCAATTGCGGAGCGAATATTCAAGTTGACAAAACCAAAGAAGCGGGTATTTGTGAGAGTTGTGGTACGGCTTTTATTACTGAAAAGGCAATTAACAACTATAATATTAATCTTGAAAATGTTATTATTAATTCTGATACCGTCAATATATCACACTCAACAAATTTGCTCGATTTATCTGCTATAGAAAAACTTTTAAAAAATGGATTGTATGATGATGCAAAAAAAAGACTAGAAGTATTGATAAAAGATTTTCCAGATAATTATCGTGTTTGGTTCGAGGATGCAAAATTTGACTATATTTATAATGATATTTGGCTTGATGACAATCCCAATTTTATCAAATCAAAGGCTCTTGCTGGAAAAGCGGGGAATGAAGAAATAACAATCTATAGAAATTCTGAGCATGCGAAGATTATTCAAAATAGTAAGAAATTAATAGATTTTTGCAATAATATTGATGTCTCTCAACTTGATTGTTGTTATATTAATGCATATGGATACGCGTATAATGATAACCACGATGAATATATTGGATTGGAAATGACAGGAAAAGATTTAAGGCTCGTTCGTTACCGCAAGCATAGTAAATTTGGGTATATACGTTATGAAATGAATAACAATATAACAATAAAACCTAAAATAAAGAATAAAAGATACGTCGGACAAGTTATTATAGATGGAAGCGGTGAAACAATTAATTGTACGCATATAAAATATCCTGAAGTACACAATGGTAAACGGTGGATTTCTTGTGGACATAGCGGACTCTATATCTCTGACCTATCCGAAAAAGGAGTCGTATTTAATGAACAAGAAAGTGAAATGTATTATGGTAATGATTTAAAGGCTAAAAGCACTGATTTTGAAAAAACAGGCGATGGATGCTATATAGCAACTGCTGTATATGGTTCATATGATTGTCCGCCGGTGTGGATGCTCCGGCGTTATCGCGATGAAACACTTGCATCAACGTGGTATGGAAGAGCATTTATTCATATATACTATGCAATCAGTCCAACGCTTGTCAAATGGTTTGGTGATACAGTTTGGTTCAAGAAAATATGGAAAGGCACTCTTGATAAGATTGTTGATAGATTACAGGCAAATGGTATTGAAGATACACCTTATCAAGGCAAAAAATGGTAATTCAAAGTTCATAGGAGGAATTCAGAAATGAAACAATTAACATGTGAGATGTGTGGAAGTACAGATTTAGTAAAGCAGGACGGTGTATTTGTATGCCAGAGCTGCGGTTGCAAATATTCTGTTGAAGAAGCAAGGAAAATGATGATTGAGGGTACTGTTGAAGTAACCGGTACAGTTAAGGTTGATAATACAGCTAATGCAGAAAAGTATAGAAAGATGGCGGATGATGCTTACGCAGCTGGAAACTATGAAGAAGCAAGCAATACATATAATAAACTTTTAGAAATTTTGCCTGGAGACCATAAAGCATTATTCAGAAAAGGATTGTGTCTTTTAAATGTTTCTAAATTAAATGATATCAAGGCGGACGAGATGATAAGATATGCAAATCTTGCAGTTAAAGCATTTGAAGAAACCAATCCCACTGTTGAAAATATTGCCCAACATAGAAGTGAAATGGCGAAGGAACTCTTGATGGCTACCAATATGGTACATACTGCTGCAATAAGTTTTATTAGAGATAATTGGAAATTACAGTCTAACCACTCAGTATATTGGAATGCTGAAATCTGTAGTATTGCCATTGCGGAATATGGAAAATGTCTTTTGGAAAAAGATGAATATTTATTATATGAAGACAATCTTTCATTATATCAACACTTTTGTAACGATATTGCAAATAATTGTAGTAGCTTGTGTCAGCGAAGAGAATATGTCGATTCTATTGTAGACGGTGGAATATTAGGACCAATGGAATGTAAGGGCAAGGTGTGGCTGAACGATTCTATTGCAAATAATTATAGAAGAAGTGCAACAAAAGCAAGAGAAGATAGCACAAAAGCTCAAAACAGAATTTCAAAGTTAAAGGCTGAAGCCAAAGAAAGAGCAAGGTTAGCCGCACTTAAAGCAAATCCAAAGGAATTAGCAGAAAGGATTGCATCGTTTGATAAAAGATTGAATCAATTAACGGAAAATGAAACGGTATTAACAAACGCCATACAAGCCTTGCTAACAAAACTTAAAGAACAGCAAGCAATATATGATAAATATAGAATCAAATTATTTGGAGAGGGTGCAAAACTCAAAAAAGAAGCTCTTGGGAAAATATCAAATATTAAAAATGAATTATCATTAAAACAAAATGAATTGGATAAAATTAAAAATAATCTGCAAGCAACAAAAAATGAACTTGCAACACTTCGCGAATTATTATAAGTAATATTATGATATAGGAGATAGTATATGAATAATGATTATCCAACAGGAAAAGACCTATATAATATTGAATACGGTATAAAAACAAGACCTCATGTTGTGCTTTTGGGTGCAGGAGCCAGTTGTGCTACAATTCCCAACGGTGATAAAAACGGTAAAAAAATATCAGCAATGAGTGGATTTATTGACACATTAGATTTATCAGATGTTCTTGCAGATATTTCACTAAAAACATCTTCAGATAATCTTGAGGAAATATATATGGAATTAGATGAAAGAAGCATTACTGAAGCTGATTGTATGAATGCTAAAACAGAGTTAGAAAATCGTATCAGAGAATATATGTTAGAATTTAAATTGCCAGATACACCGACCGTATATGATTTTTTGCTAATGAGTTTAACATCAAAAGATATTATCGCTACATTCAATTGGGACCCATTGTTGGTTCAGGCGCGGATGAGGGTCTCTGCTTATACGGATAATTTACCACAAATGGTCTTTTTACATGGTAATGTGGCAGTAGGATATTGTGAGAACGATAATGTGATGGGAAATGCCGGATATCCTTGTAAATGCGGTGAAATACTTAAACCAACTCAACTTCTCTTTCCTATCAAAAAGAAAGATTATGCAAGTGATACAGCTATTGCGAAGTCTTGGAATGCATTGAGCAATGCATTAGAAGTGGCATATATGGTTACAATTTTTGGGTACAGTGCTCCCAGAAGTGATGCTGAGGCTATTGCTATGCTGAAAAAAAGCATGGGGAGATTCTAATGATAGAAATTTAGAAGAAATAGAAATTGTTGATTTGTGTCCAGAAGATGAAGTTGTAGAATCTTGGGATGAATTTATACATACACATCATTACTCGTATCATAATAGCTTTTTTACAACTACCTTAGGAAGATGCCCACGCAGAAGTTGTGAAGCTACTTTTGATAGATTAATGAATAATGTTTTTTTAGATGAAGATAGAGGTTTTAGAGAAAATATGGACTTTATCGATATTGACAAACTGACTTGTGACCTTATCATCGAGGAACAAGATAAAAAAGGAACAAGAAAAACACTTTCAAATCCTTATAAAAACTCAGATGTACAAAATAAGTAGGTATCTTCAGCGACAATCGGGAAACCTTAGCCGGTGAAAAATACAGCAGTCGTTTCTTTGCCGGTGTGCCCAATATTCCCAATAAAGACAAGAGCAGCATGGCAGTGTACCTGATGTTCTTGCAGCACATCATCTATTCTATGGATACAAACGGCAAAGCTGCAATCGTGGTTCCTACCGGCTTTCTGACTGCCGGTTCCGGTATTCCTAAAAAAATTCGGGAGCATATCGTGAAAAATCGTATGCTGCGTGGCGTTGTGTCCATGCCCTCCAACATCTTCGCAACTACTGGTACGAATGTGTCCATCATCTTCTTGGATAAAGAGAATAAAGATGGGCAGGTAGTCCTGATGGACGCTTCCAAGCTGGAAACAAAAGAGAAAGTTGACGGTAAAAATCAGCGCACGGTGCTCAGTCAGCAGGAAATCAACAAAATTATTGACACCTTTAATGCTGGAGAAACAGTCGATGATTTCTGCGTGGCAGTCAGCTACAAAGAGATCGAGAAAAAGAAGCTGTCCTTCTCTGCCGGTCAGTATTTTGAGGTCAAAATTGAGTATGTAGAGCTGACTCCTGATGAATTTGCTGAGAAGATGAACGGATTCACCACCCGACTGGACAAGCTGTTTGCAGAGAGCCGTCGGCTGGAGAATGAGATTAAGCAGCAGTTGGGGCGGGTGGAGTATGAGTAAAGTGGAATATAAAAATACACTCATAAAAGATATTGGTCGTGTTGTTACAGGAAAAACGCCCAAAACCAAAAAGTCTGAATTTTATGGTAATGGGTATATGTTTATAACCCCAGCAGAATTACATGATGGATATAATGTTCAAGTATCGGATAAATACATAACGGAATCTGGGCTTCAGAGTATTAAATCCAACTGTATAGATGGGACGAGTGTAATGGTTGGATGCATTGGTTGGGATATGGGAAATGTGGCAATATGTCATAGAAAATGTGCTACAAACCAGCAGATTAACTCTATTACAGATTTCAACCCAAAGTATAATCCATTTTACACATACTATTGGCTTTTAACGAAAAAAGATTACCTGTTCACCATTGCTTCTGTTACTCGAACACCAATTCTTAGTAAAAGTACATTTGAAGAAATTGTTATACCCATGCCGGATCGTTCGATTCAAGATAATGTAGTCGGAACACTTAAACCCATAGACGATATGATGGAAAACAACAAAAGAATCTGTTCCGAGTTGGAAGCTATGGCAAAAACCCTCTATGATTACTGGTTTGTGCAGTTTGATTTCCCTGATGAGAACGGAAAGCCTTACCGCACATCCGGCGGTGAAATGGTTTGGAATAAGCAGCTTAAACGGAAAATTCCAAAGGAGTGGAAACCTGGAAAATTATGTGACATCGCTAATATTACTATGGGACAATCTCCGGCTGGGGAATCATACAATGATGCTGGTGATGGTTTGTTTTTTTATCAAGGTCGTACAGATTTTGGCTTGCGTTTTTCAACTCCCAGAATGTATACAACTGCTCCTACTCGGTTTGCGCAAAAGGGTGATATTCTTTTAAGTGTTCGTGCTCCAGTTGGGGATTTGAATTTTGCTATGGAAGATTGCTGTATTGGACGAGGTTTGGCTGCTCTGAATAGTAAATTGGGTTCTCAAATGCATTTGTTCTATACATTAGCTGGTTTTCAGCAAATATTTAAAGTGATGGATGAAAACGGGACAACCTTTGGGTCAATTACAAAGGACAGGCTCTTTGATATGAGTGTTGTTATTCCTCCTGATGAAATATTGATGTGTTTCGAGAAACGAGTAAAACCGATTGAGTCAAAAATAGAAAAATGTGAAGAAGAAATCCGTGAACTAACAAAACTCCGTGACTGGCTTCTGCCAATGCTGATGAACGGACAGGCACGGGTGGAATAGCAGGACATCATGTTTTAGGAGGTGACTAACTATTAGAAGTCAAGAGGTTTTTGAAAAGTTTTTCAAAAATTTTTAAAAGCTGAAAAACAACATGGCAAAAAAGTCCTGTATTGCAAGGACTTAAAAAATAGTAGGTTAGTTAGTAACTACCTTACAAAATCAGCATCATATGCAATGTTTTTAGTTTGCAGCGTATAGATAACACGCAGTAGTTTTTTAACAACATGCGATAAAGCCACACGATGAGGTTTACCCTCTGCACGTTTCTTAGAGTAAAACATAGCAAATGTCGGTTCATAATTTACAACTGTCTGGGCACAGTTCATAAGTGCATAACGCAAATATGATGAACCGTGCTTAACCATTTTACCGGTTGTCTCGGATGTTCCTGATTGGAAGTATCCCGGCTCTAATCCGGCAAAGGAAAGCATTTTAGAAGCATTCTTGAATTTAGAGAAATCGCCAAATTCAGCTAAGATTACAGCAGCAGATTCAATACCGATTCCCGGAACAGAAAGCATAGGCGGATTCATATCGGAAACACATTCCTTGATAGAAACTTCTGTCTCATCAACCTTTGAATCCAATTGTCTGTAAATATCCAAAACAATCTGCATTTGTAAGAGTAAATAATCTTCAGTAGTACCTATAGTATTTTTAGCAAGCTGTTTAAGCTTTGCAAAATCTACTGTTGAAAATCTGCCGCGAGATAATTTGCGTAGTGCTTCATAAGACTTAGAGTTCATGTTAGCAATCTTTTCAGGAGATGAGTAATTAGAGAGTATGTATAATGCTGTAACCGAAAACCTACTGCCAAAGAATGGTTTAAACTCAGGGAACACCTTATCTAAGATGTTTGTGAGCTCTACAAGCTGGCGGCTTCTGAGCCTAATAAGAGAATCTCTGAATCTTGTTAGTGACTTTAGCTTCTCTGTGTGGTAAAATGATGATGGATAGGGCTTGTACTCTACCGTCATTAAATAGTGAGCAATCATCATGCAATCAATAGAATCGCTTTTAGTCTTTCGTAGGGACTTGGATTTAACGAAACGATTGATAAGCAGAGGATTGAACTCCATGAATGAAAAGTTGTTGGATTCAAGAAACAGCTTTAGATTCATACCATAATGACCGGTAGATTCAAGTCCTATTCTTGTTTCTGTATCAAGGGAATTAAGCAATAACTTTAATTGCGAAAATCCCTCAGCGTCATTTGTAAAAGACCACGAAGGAGTAACAATTTCTCCGGAGTCGTCAATTACGGCACAATCGTGCTTGAATTTTGAAATGTCGATACCAATGTAATACATGGGTTCCTCCTTTTGATATTTTTGCACTGCTGTTTTCCACAGACGGTCTGCCAATGTATTCACGCAAATAGAAACGTCAGAGCGTAAACTAACTAATTACCATTTCAGACAAACCACTGTGGTTTGAGTCACCTCGAACCAGTCTGAGCTGTAAAACAATAGATACAAATCCACAGTGCTTGTCTTTATTATATCGCAGGTAGCTACTCCTGCAAATATAACAATTTTGAGGAAAGGAGAAATAATTAAAACTACCCCCCCTTTCGAGATAGTTTTAATTATACGTGTAATAATGATTCTATCTGATAATGAAACAAAATTTGACTTGCTTAATAATAAGGCTATAGCCATGACGGTTGTTAATCTTATAAAAGAAAGTAATAATCAACCAATCTCAATTGGAATTCATGGGGATTGGGGAGCAGGAAAATCCAGTATTCTTGAAATGATAGAAGATCAGTTTAATCAAACTGATTCTGTAAATGGGAAAAAATATTGTTGTATCCGATTTAACGGATGGAAACATCAAGGCTTTGAAGACTCTAAAATTGCATTGATGAGTGCGATAGTTTCTGAGTTGACAGCCAAGGAGAAACTTCAGGAAAGAGCAAAAGGTGTTTTAGAAAAACTTTGGAAAAACATCAATTGGATGACTGTTGCTAAAACTGCTGGAAAAACAGCTTTGGGGATTGCGACAGGTACAGCCCCAATAGCAATTCTCTCCTCCGTGCATGATATACTGAAAAATACTGTGTCCACAGAAGACGGTATTACAAACGCAATAGATTCTATTGGCGGATATTTAAAAGAATCAAAAATTACAGAAGATACATCAAGCAATACAGAGTTCACAGAATTCCAAGAAAACTTCAAAGAGCTGCTCGAGAAAGCGAATATAAAGAAATTAGTAGTTTTAATTGACGACTTGGATAGATGTTTACCAGATGTAGCAATTAGCACCTTAGAAGCAGTAAGACTTTTCATGTTTACAGGCGAAACTGCTTTTGTTGTGGCAGCAGATGAAAGTATGATTCGATATGCGGTCAAAAAGCATTTTCCTGATGTTGTGGATGAAAATAAATACAACGTAGGAATTGAGTTTTCTAATAAGTATTTAGAGAAACTGATTCAAATTCCTTTCCGAATTCCAGCATTAGGAGAGGTGGAGGCATGTAACTACATAATGCTGCTTATGGTTGGATCGGTACTTTCAGAGAGTAATAAGCACTACCAAGCTTTGTGCTCTGAAGGAATAACTCGCATTCAAAAGCCTTGGAATGTACAATACTTCACTGTTTCTGACGTGCAAAAGATTTTGAGTGATGACTACGATAAAGCGTCAAATGAGACTCTAATCGCAACTCAAATCGGCCATTTATTATCACATAATACGGACGGAAATCCAAGAAAAATAAAGCGGTTTATAAATATGCTATTGCTTCGGTTCGAAATTGCCAAAAACAGAGGATTTGGAGCAGAAATTGACTTGGCAATTCTGGCTAAAATGATGTTGGCTGAATACTATATTCCAAACTTTTATAAACAGTTACCGACGCATCTTACAAGTGATGGCGTTTGGAAAGATGCAAAAGCTGTAAAAGATAGTATTGAAAATGAACCTACTGAATCTGAAACGACAAAAACGGACGTCTCATCACATAATGAAAACTGGTTTGATCCTAAAGAAATTAGAGATTGGATTTTGTTAGAACCAGATATTACAGATATCGATCTGCGTCCTTACTACTATGCGTGTAAAGAAAAAATAGATTATTTTGCGGGTCGAGTAGAATCCAGCGATCTCTCGGAGATTGTCGATATTTTGTTAAAATCAGAGATGGTTGTTACTCAACATATCGAAAAAATAAAAGCACTTAATGACCAGCAATCAGAACTGGTTTTTGAAATTATTGAGCAAAAAATCATGGAAAAAGGTAACTTTGAGAACAAACCAGATGGAATAGAGGGGCTAAGAATACTTGTGCAACATAAAGCTGGTCTTCGAAAACAGTTGGCAGACTTCATAGCCAGATTGCCGAAGACAAAAGTAGGGGTCTGGGTAACCAACGGTTGGAATAATGCGATTCCAAATGACTGTAGAGAGCATACTATCATAGATAAATACTTTGAGGAGTTGAAAACGGAAGGAAGTCCTATAGTTCAAGGAGCATTAAAAAATGTAAGGAGGTAAGATGTAATTGGGCACATCATCTCATAATATCGGACAAAAAGGGAACACTCCGTTGGTGCCATCATGGCTAGATCAGCCAGACGTTGAAAAGCAACAGAATACAGAGAATGACGAAACTTCTTCGATACCAATTGGAGAACCAAATCGCTTTACGCAACCGAGAGGAGAATTTACACGATATATAAATTCTGCCGGACGTGATACCGGTATGGCACGGAAAAGCATAGCTAATTATGTGCGGAATTCCATGGGTGGAAGTAAAAATGCCGCTCAACGCTTGGGGGCAGCAAGAAACAGTAGTGCAAGGTTGTTGAATGTCACTGGCATCTTTGCTTCCGGCGGTGCTCAAGCTGTTGAACGTTATCTTTCTCTTGAAAATCTTTCCAATAGAAATGCAACGGACGCATTGCTTGCTATAGCAGATTTTGTTTGTCCGGATGGAGGACCTCAGGACGAAGGAATTGCCAGAAATGCCTATATTACAGCGATTGAAGAGTCGCCTGAAATAGCATCAATTCCATTTGAAGAATTGACTGCAGAACAAATGTTACTTATTGTTCAAAAGAGTATGGCTAATGTTGTTTGTGGACGAATATTAAATGATATCGGTAATAAGATTATTATGCTTCCGGATGATATAGATGTAGCAGAGAGACTGGTTGCGCAAATTAAAGAATTTGTAAAAGGAGCAATTTCAGACGCTGTTTCAGATCTAAAGGTCGATGTGAATAATCTGTCACAACACCAGTCGATAGATATTGTAAACGAAGTATATCAAACAACCTTCGAGATTATGGCCAGGGTAGGTGATGATGAATGAGTAAATATTATTTAAAAGCGGGCTATGATATCGAATCGCTTAAATTCTGTAAAACTGAAGATGCTATTGTTGTGGATATTCCTATGCTCTTACATGGCAAACTCAATTATGGTCTTGAACATGTTAAAAACCTGCTGCGTAGCCATAATATCTTTCCTTCAGAGCTTGGTTTCGATATTCTTACTCTGGCAACTATGGTTTATTTGGCGGATACGAGAATAGCAAGACTTATTCATGGGCAGGATTCATGGACAAGAGAAATAGTAATTCAACTTCCAGTGTCAGATGTTGATTTATGGAATAAACAGATAACAACGGTAGAACGAATGCTAAAATTTCTCACAGGAGATTTGTGGGGCTTTGAGTTTGTGAAACGAAATTGGTCGTTCGAACAAAATGAAAAAGCAGAAGAGAAAACTGCATTATATAGCAGAGCTTCCTTATTTTCTGGTGGGATGGACAGTCTCATTAGTACAATAAATCTTATGGAACAGGAAAAAAATACACTGTTGTTTGGGCATGCAGGAGAGGGACTAACAAAAAATGCACAAACCAATATTCTTGATGTTCTAAATGCAAAGTATCCCGAAATTGAGCACACCTTAATTGATTTATGGATGAGCTTTCCGGACAATTATATTCCAGAAGGCGGAAATGATAGTAATACCAGAAGCCGCTCCTTTTTGTTTATTGGATTTGCCCTTTTTTCAATTACAGGTACAAAGAATATTAAAGAGCTAATGATTCCAGAAAACGGGCTCATTGCATTAAACGTCCCTCTTGAAATAACCCGAGTCGGTTCATTCAGCACAAGAACGACACATCCATTTTATTTAAACCTCTGGAACAATCTACTTAAGAATTTAGGCTTGGAACTATCAGTTTATAATCCATACTGGAATAAAACAAAAGGTGAAATGGCCGATGAGTGCTTAAATAAAGATGTATTGTTTAAAACTATGGGATTATCCTTTTCATGTTCTTCTCCAGGAAAAGCTCGTTGGAAAGGACTAAGTCCTCAGCATTGTGGTTACTGTGTTCCTTGCCTTATAAGGAGAGCTGCAATGCATAAAGCTTTTGGTAGAGATAGTACAGTCTATACCGAAACATCTATTCATCACATGCAAAATAGTAATGCATCTGGTATTGGAGTTCAGTTGAGATCATTTCAGTATGCAATAGAACATATTAAAAAATATCCGGATATAGAGAGAATATCAATTCACAAATCAGGTCCACTGCCTCAAGATGAAGGATACTTATCTGAACTTGCGTCAACATATAGACGGGGGCTATTAGAAGTGGATACGTTCATTCAGGATATGCTACATCATGAGGAGTGTCGACATGATTTATGATTCACATTGCCATTTGGATTTGATGGATAATATGACACCTATTGTTCAATCTATTGCAAAAGAAGATGTTGGGATATTATCAGTCGGTACTACTCCAAGAGCATATTTAAAAGAAGTAGAAATGTTTGGTGATGTAAAGAATATTCATGTCGCATTAGGATTACATCCGCAACTTATTGGAAGTGGATATGATGATTGGAGATTATTTGAGGAATTAGCAAAAAATTGCCATTATATCGGTGAGGTCGGTCTTGATTTTAGGAAAGATTATATTGCAAATAAGAAGCAACAAATAGAAATTTTTGAGAAAATATTGCTTTGTTGTGAGCAATATGGTGATAAAGTTGTATCTATCCATTCACTGCGAGCAATATCAACTATATTGGATATTCTTGGTAGCATAAAGAAGTGTCAGAAAAATATATATATTTTGCACTGGTTTACCGGATCTTTACATCAGATGAAAATTGCGTTGGAATTGGGATGTTTTTTTTCAATTAATACCAAAATGCTTAAGACAAAATCTGGGATTGATCTAATCCAAAACATTCCTCCACAAAGGATTTTACTGGAAACAGATGCTCCTTTTTCTACTAATTTTAAAAATATAAAGCAGTTAAATACTATACTTCAAAGATTAATTAATGATATATCAGTTTTAAAAAAAGTAGATATAGGAAAAAATATAACTTATAATGAAAAAACAATTTTCAAATACATATAAGCATTCTGATGGTATAAGATTATTTGGCTAAATCCCAATGATAAAAAACTATGAATAAAACTACTCCAGCTATCCTTTTTATTTATTGGATGCTGGAGCAGTTAGGACGAATAGCTATTATTTTCTAAAAATGAGATTGTTATTTATAATTTCCTCCGCACGATTGCGGATGCTGTTCATAGCTCTGACCCATGCCAGCTGATCCCGTTCTTTCAGATGCTCATTGATACCTTCTTTTTCTGCCATCTGTGTTACAAGCAGGTCGAGCTTATTGCGAGCCTGAGTATCAATGTCAGCAAGATAGCTGTACAGCTTGCCGCTGAGAACCAGATCGGAGTAAATGATTGGACGATGTTCTGTGAGGTACTGCTGGTGCCTTCTGCCCCAGATACCGATGGTGTGTACTTCTTCCTCCGGGATGACCAGACACGGCAGATAATAATCTCCATGCAGCTCATACCAAAGGCCGTTGCTGTTGTCGTAGATGTATTTTTCCATGTTGCAAACCTCCATGTATTATTTGAACTCGATAGTTCCGAGTGGCTTTGAGGTGAATCAGCCAGCGGAGGTTGCATTGTAGCCAGTGGCTACAAAATGGCTACAGAATTCTTGTAGACGCTACGGATAGCTTGAAATGTGTGGAATATGTGGACGAAAAGCGCACTATCAGTGCATATTATCACGAGAAATTAAGGTCTGGCGCTCGAGTGGGAGTAGTGGTCTTTGGTTTAGATGTGGCAAAAAAACCGGTAATGTCAAGGGTTTCGGGATTCTACACTTTTTGAACTATTGTTTTTGCAGCATTTTTTTTATAAATGTGTTTTCGTGCATATGAAATAGTAGCACTTGGCTTGCAACTAAACATAAAAATTGCATAATTTATAAGGCTTTTGCCCGGTTTTGGGCAGAAGCCTTATTTGCATATTTGATAAAATTTCCTATTTAATATATCATCGATCAGATAAAAACAGCAAGGTGAATAGTGTGGGAGAAGAAAAATACCATATATTTAAGTACAAAGGCAAGAAATGAAATTGTCGCTTGTCTTTTCCTATTTTGCGTCATAAATTTATCCTCTCTTGACAACGGCTTTTTCAGGACAAATATTAAAGCAATTTCCACAGTGCAGGCAACTGTTTTGAATAATTCTTGCGTATCCGCTTGTAAAATCAATACATCGCTGCGGACAGACTACAATACATTTCTTACAACTGATACACTTATCTGTTATATAATAGCCGTCAACTGTTTTTATACCGTTTCCAAATGAAAAAGATTCTCTATCAATAGGTTTTTTTGAAAGGTCAAACCATTCTCCGCATCCGTCATAAATTCTAAACACGGTAAGAGCTATGCGAGACTCTTTGGAGTGATAGATTTCGTACATATAGCTGTTTTTTCTCAAACAACCTGTTCAGATAATCGTTACCGACTTCCTCAACCTTTCCTCTGACAGAAATTGCAATGCATGAAAGCGTGTCAGTGCCTTTCATCCCTGTCAAAGAAACATATCTGCCAGTCTTTAATCGAGCATAAAAATTCTTGCCCCTTGCGGTAAGAAAGTACAGCCCATTTTCGTCATAGTCCATAATGTCAATGGCACACGTTACAGGCAAGCCGTTTTCGTCCACAGTTGCCATAACGGTTGAATGTATTTCTTTCGTAAGATATTTAAGATAATCCATTGTTACCTCCGTATAAAGGCTGAAAGTCACCCAAGAAAGGGCTTGCGCGACTCTCACACTCATTAAAATTTTCCGTTTTGATTCTGCCAAGTTGATTTATCGGCAATAGTTTCCATTACATCCCAATGTTCTGCAATTTTGCCGTTTTCAATTCTCCACAAATCATAATAAGATGTAGGTGCTCCGCCGAAAGTTCCCTCGCTGACTGCAAGCGCATAATTGCCCTGTGCAAGCACCTGATGAACAGTAGTATAAATCATCTGGATGCCTTGTTTGCCGAGTGATTCAAGTGTTGCACCAAGTCCTGAAAGTCCGTCTGCAATACCTGTGTTGTGCTGAATGTAAGTATCGCCATCAAAGTAATCAGGCGTTTTTTCGGGACGATTGCCTTGCATTACATCATAAAGGAAGTTTTTTATGAGCCTACGGTTTGACTCTGTCTTATCAAGGTCGTTGATTTCCATAGTGCCGTCTGTTTGCGTGTGACCTGACGGGTTCGGCTCTGCCTTGTTTGCAAGGTTGTCCCAGTGTTCTGCAATTTTGCCGTTTTCGTCGAAGCGGAAAATGTCAAAGGCAACCTGCTCGCCCACACCTGCAAAGTTATAAACTGTCTGCAAGAACACCTTGTCGCCGTCCTCGAAAGCACGAATGTTGTTTACAGTTGTTTTTACGGGAGCTGAAGCAAGGTAGGAAACAGAGCCTACAAAAGCATCCCTGCCTGTGTCGTATGCGAGATTGTGCTGAATGTAATTTTCTGAAAGAAGCTCGGAAGCCTTTTCTGTATCGCCTGTGGCAAAAGTGTTAATAAGTGCAATAGCTTTTTCTGTATTTGTCATTGTGATTACCTCTTTCTTGTCGTTTTGGTTATTACCAAAGATTTCCTTAAAAATATTCATTTTGGATTTCTCTTTGTCTGTGCTTTGAGTTACGAAACAGCCGTTCTTCGTAGCTCTTGACACTATTATATCTGTGTCGGTATCACTTGTAAAGTAAGCACAATATTGTACCGTAGTTACCTGAAAGATACTATTGGGCGGTTACCGAACGGAAACTAATGCATAAACACAAGAGCTTTCGGAGTTTTAAACGCTGAAAATTTTTTAAGATTTTTTTGATTTATGATGTACTTGACGGCAAATAGGGAGGTATGGTACAATTAAATTGTAAATAACAATTAGATATTATGGCGGAGGTAGCATATGAACGAGAAAACAAAAGAGCTTCCGGAGTGTCCTGTGGAAACCACCTTGATATTGATTGGCGACAAATGAAAGGTTTTGATATTAAGGGATTTAATGCCCGGAACAAAGCGTTTTGGCGAGTTGAAAAAATCCATCGGCACGGTATCGCAAAAGGTGTTGACTGCACAGCTTCGTGATATGGAAGCGAACGGACTTGTGCACAGAGAGGTATATGCCGAAGTTCCGCCAAGAGTGGAATATTCTTTGACGGAATTGGGTCAAAGTCTCAAACCGATACTTGACGCTATGTGGAACTGGGGCGAGGACTACAAAAACAGCGTAACAGGAAATTAAAATTTTTGCGTGACAACACAATGACAACAGGAATTATGATACACGGTAATTCTTGAATAATCCTTATAACTTGTGCCAAACGGTATATATAAAATCGTTTAAGTCACAGTTGTCAGGAGCGAGTTGGAGTAAGGTATTGTAACTAAACAATCTATTCTCAATATTGAATTAATTTACAAAAAACAGGAGCTAACTGATTTGACTTTCAGTTAGCTCTTTGCATTATATACCGAGAATTGATTTCAATTCAGGCTTATTTCCTATTCGCCACATAAGAACAAGATCAAAGCAAGCTAATTGATCTAGCTCAGAAGGACCATCAAGCATATATCTATGTTTTTCAAAGATGGAAGCATACTCAATAACGATTTTCTTCAAAGATACATTGTTGAGCGTTGTAATTCTGTTGGGTTCGATAATAAAAGATAAGAGCATTTTTGAAACAGATAAACCTGTTGTATCTTTTATATACTTAAATAAATTTTGCTTTTTATTATTTTTCATATAACAATACCTATATTATTTGTAATCGTATTTTCCGTATAATCATATATAAAATTCTTTTTTGCAATTTCAACATTTCTATTCTTATGGACAATTTTATTCCATATGCGAAACATATTGTATGTAGGAAAATAAGACGTATTATCTCTGTTAAGTGTAAGACAAAAACTCATCATTAAGTACATTTATTGTATCATATTGCGTTGAAATAATCAAGCGTAGTGTATAAAGTCATCTTGAATTTGCAATATAAGTTCAACGAGCAAAAATAACTCAAAGGAAAAATTCGGTATAATAGAATTGCAACGATTATTGGTGAAAGGATAAGCTCTATGAATCACTATACACAGGTTGGTACAAAAGAACGAGAAAAGATACTATTTTTCTCTAAAATGTATTTAAAAGATATTGAAAAAAATGTTGTTATATGTTAAAATAAATTGTTAAAAGAAATGGAGGGAGAACATGAAAAAAGTTTTATATATTTTAATCGCAGCGATCTCGGTAATGGCATTTTCGGGGTGCGGGATGAAAAACACGGTACAGATTGGTACGGGTGATGTGAACGGTACATATTATGCTTACGGCACGGAGTTAGCGGAAATATTAAACAACAACAGTGATGTTTATTTTAAAGTACGAAAAACAGCCGGTTCGGCGGCAAATTTACGTTTAATATCTCAAGAATATGTTGACATTGCATTTGTACAAAGTGATGTTATGAAAGACGCATACAACGGAACAGGATATTTTGACAAGGAATACAAAGGTTATTCGGCTATTGCCGGGTTATATACAGAGGCGATACAAGTGGCAGTGCCGAAAGATTCGGATATAAATTCAATAAGCGATTTATACGGAAAAAGTGTATCGCTTGGAGAAAAAGAATCGGGTGTATTACAAAATTCAAAACAAATATTATCGGCATACGGTTTAAATGAAAGTATGGTTGACGCTAAGTATTTATCATACACTGACGCAGCAAAAGCGATGAAAAACGGAAATCTTGACGCATTTTTCTGTACAGCCGGAACACCGACTCGTGCAATAACAGAAATTTCAGACGATATAAAGCTTATCCCTATTGACGGAACTGTTGCGAACAGACTTACAGAGCAATACAACGGATATGTAAAACATACAATAAAAGCAAACACATATGACGGACAAACAGAAGATATTGAGACACTCGGTGTGAAAATGGTACTGATTGCGAGTGACAAGATGTCAGACAACAGAGTAAAGTCAATCACAAAAAACATCTTCGGCAACAGCAACAAGTTTGGTTTTGCCAAAGATGATACATTCGATATGAACTTTGCAACAGAAAATGTTACTATACCGTTCCACAAAGGTGCAAGCGAATATTATGCGGAAAACGGAGTAAATGTTGCAACAGAATAAATAAAAAGGGGAAATGCAAAACATGAATCAGATTTCTTTAGATATGTACCAAACGCTTGGTATGGCGGTTGCGGTATTGTTTTTGGGAGCGTTTTTGAAAAAACGTATAAAATTCCTTGAAACATTTTGTATTCCGTCACCGGTTGTCGGAGGATTGATATTTGCGATTGTTTCGTGTATACTGTATGCGACAGGAATTTTGGAAATATCATTTGACGAAACACTTAAAAATGTATGTATGGTAATATTTTTCACGTCGGTAGGATTTCAAGCTAACTTGAAAGTATTAAAAAGCGGCGGACTAAGCCTTGTGGTATTTTTAGTTTGCGTAATAGTGCTTATTATAAGCCAAAACCTTGTTTCGGTAGGATTGGCAAAGTTGGTCGGGGTAAGTCCGCTTATAGGACTTAGCACAGGTTCAATACCTATGGTCGGCGGACACGGTACAGCCGGAGCATTCGGACCTGTACTTGAGGACTTAGGAATCTCGGGTGCGTCAACACTTTGTACAGCGGCGGCAACATTCGGATTGGTAGCCGGCTCACTTATGGGCGGCCCTATTGGCAGACGACTTATATTAAAGCACGACCTTTTAAAAACTGCCGTTATGGAAGATGACGCAACACTTGTTGAGGATGAAAAGAAACACAAGAGAAGTGTAAGTATGTATGCACCTGCAACATATCAAATTGCCATAGCAATGGGACTGGGAACGATTGTTTCGTGGGCACTGAGCAAAACAGGAATGACCTTTCCAATATACATAGGTGCAATGATAGTTGCGGCGGCAATGCGAAACATAAGCGAACACACAAACCTCTTCACCGTAAATATGGGTGAAATAAATGATATAGGTGGTATATGTCTTTCATTGTTCTTGGGCATAGCAATGATTACATTGAAATTATGGCAACTTGCATCATTGGCACTTCCGCTATTGATACTTCTTGCAGGACAAGTTGCGTTGATGTTTGTATTTACGTATTTCGTTCTATTTAACGTAATGGGCAGAAATTATGATGCGGCAGTGCTTGCGGCAGGTACTTGCGGTTTCGGAATGGGCGCAACACCTAATGCAATGGCAAATATGCAGGCACTTACAGAAAAATATGTGCCGTCAGTAAAGGCATACTTGCTTGTACCGATTATAGGCAGTATGTTTGCAGACTTTTTAAATAGTTTAACAATAACTTTCTTTATAAATTTGTTCTAAGAGTGATATGGAGGGATTTATTATGAAAAAGAAACCATTTATAACAGTTGAAACAGAAAATCTTGCAGTACCGGAAGTTCACATCGACAAAGAAGATGTAGAAGAAACAACCGATACGGACGATACAGAAACTATTACATATGACAACGTGGCAGTGCCGGAAATACATATAAAACGTAAAAATAAATAGTAGATTTTCACATTTTACTTATAAAATGAATAGAAAACCATAAAAAGCATATTATAAATTCATACAGAAAAAACTTTACGGAGGATATAAGTATGAAGAGAGTAATATGCTTTTTTATTTGCGTATGTTTTATGATGCATAGTGTTGTTGTATTTGCCGAAGGCAATACCGATTTAGGACTTAATGCAAAATCAGCAATACTTATGGAAGAATCGACAGGTAATATACTTTACGAAAGCAATCCCGACGAGAGATTACCTATTGCAAGCGTTACAAAAGTTATGACTATGCTCCTTATAATGGAGGCTGTTGACAGTGGAAAGATAAGCCTTGACGATATGGTCACTGTAAGTGAAAATGCAATGAGTTACGGCGGAAGTACAATGTTTTTGGAAACAGGAGAACAACTTACTGTAAATGATATGCTGAAAGGTATTGCGGTTGCAAGTGCGAATGATGGTTGTGTGGCAATGGCAGAACATCTTGCAGGCAGTGAAAGTGCGTTTGTGGATATGATGAATGAAAAGGCGAAGAAACTTGGTATGGAAAATACTCATTTTATGAACACAAACGGACTTGATGAAGATGACCATTATTCAAGTGCAAGAGATGTTGCGATAATGTCAAGGGAATTGATGAAACATGAAACGATTTTTAATTACACGTCAATATGGATGGACACACTTCGCGGCGGAAAGTTCCAGCTTGCGAACACAAATAAATTGATACGTTTTTATGACGGTGCAAATGGACTGAAAACAGGCTCAACATCAAAGGCACTATGTTGTTTGAGTGCGGCGGCAAAAAGAAATGATATGCAGCTTATAGCCGTTGTACTCGGTGCACCGACTTCGGCAGAAAGATTTGCGTCAGCGAAATCACTTCTTGATTACGGATTTGCAAATTATGCGGTAAACACACAAATAACCGCCGGAGATGAAGTGCAGAAAATAGCGGTTGAAAAGGGCGTAGACAAAGAAGTGGGCGTTGTTGCAAGTGACAGTTGCTCAACGCTTGTGAAAAAAGGACAAGAGGACAATATTACCAAGGAAATAAAAATAGACGAAACGATTACCGCACCGATAGAGGCAGGACAAAAAATAGGAACTATGACAATAAGCCGTGACGGTGAAGTTATAGCGGATATTGATTTGAATGCGTCGTCGGCAGTTGAGAAAAAGGGAATAGGACTTATAATAAAAGACTTTTTTGCAACTATTTTCTTCGGAAGCAATAACGATACAGAAGAAAACAGCGAGATTTAAAAAAATATAATAAAATTGTTGACAAAATAATTTATGTATGGTAGTATATATATGGTTAGTAAAAACTAACCATATATTTTTAATCTGTCGTTAGTTTATACTAACTAAGAATAAGAGGTGTGTTAAGTGAGTATTGTAATAGTAGGCGGTCACGACAGAATGCACTGCCGATATAAAGAAATATGCAAAAAATTCGGATGCAAATGTAAAGTGTTTACGCAATGTCCTGCGGATTTTAAAAATCAGATAGGCAATCCGGATATAGTTATTGTGTTCACAGGAACGGTAGCACATAAAATGGTAAGAGTTGCGTCAGGTCAGGCTGAAAAGTCGGGTGCAATTATAAAGCATTGTAATTCATCAAGTGCTTGTGCATTGAATGATGCACTTACAGAATGTTTCTGCAAAGCAGTATAAATATTTTTAATATTGGGTTAGTCTAAACTAATCATAAAAGGAGAAAATTTATGCCGACAGAATATATTTTAGCATATCATTGTGCACCGGCATTTGCGGGTATAAAACCGTCTAATATAGCCTCGTGCAGTAAGCGTGAAAATCCGAATATAACTGTTCAGATAAAAATGCTTAACGAAAAGCTTAATAAAAACGATATTTACATAGATGTTTTGTGCGAATGCGGTGAACGTGTGCTTTTGATGGTGTATCGAAAACAGAAATTGTGCGAATACTTGCAAAGAGATGATATAGAATCATTTTTGTGCGATAACGGTTATCCAAAAGAGTTTTCATTAATGAAATATTTGGCAATACTAAAGTCAAGGATATATGCACAAAGATTGATGAACAAGGAATTTCCGCACGAAATCGGAGCATTTCTCGGTTATCCTTTGCATGATATATACGGTTTTATAAATCATAAACACCAAGGCTGTCTTTTGACAGGTGAATGGAAAGTTTATGAGAACACAGAGCAAGCAAAAAAATTATTCTGTCGTTATAATAAATGCCGTAAGGCAGTAATTAAAAGAATTAATGAGGGAAGAACTCTAACAGATTTATTTTGTATAGCATAACTGCAAAGGGCAGTTTGTTAATAATTATTTTTTGAGGAGGTTCATACAAATGAGCAAAACAGCAATTATTTATTGGAGTGGAACAGGTAATACCGAGGCAATGGCAAATGCAATATTTGACGGCGCAAAAGAGGTTAATGCAGATACAAAACTATTTTCAGTTGACCAGATAACAGCTGATGAGGCAAAGGATTATAATAACTTGATTTTGGGTTGCCCTGCAATGGGTGCAGAGGAACTTGAAGAGGGTGAATTTGAACCGTTTTTCGCAGAACTTGAGGTTAATCTTTCGGGTAAAAATGTAGCATTGTTCGGCTCATACGGTTGGGGCGACGGTGAATGGATGCGTGAATGGGAAAAGAGAGTTACTGACGCAGGCGCAAAGCTTGCAAATGAAAGCGTAATCGCAAATGATTCGCCTGATGAGGACGCTGTCACAGCGTGCAACGGTTTAGGTAAAATTGTAGCAACGCTATAATTAAATAGACTTCCCTAAGAGAAAAAATCTGAGTAGGTCATATTGGCTTGCTCAGATTTTTTTGCGATTAAATGCTTGTATTTTTATAGTATTTAGAATATAATATAATAAAAAGTGCAGGTGAAGAAAATGAAATATTACATAGGAATAGATTTAGGCGGTACAAATATTGCCGGCGGATTGGTTGATGAAAATGGCAAAATATTAAAAAAAATATCAGTACCGACAGAAGTTGAGAGAGGGGAAAATGCGATAATAGATAATATCGCCGATTTGTGCGGAAAAATTTGTGATGAAAGCAATATCAAGCTGTCGCAAGTTGAAAAAATAGGAATAGGAGTACCGGGAACGGTCGATTCCGAAAACGGAATGATTATGTTTGCGTGCAATCTTAATTTTAATAAAGTAAGTATAAAGCCGATTGAAGAAAAGTGCGGTGTATCGGTTAAAATATTGAATGACGCAGATGCGGCGGCATACGGTGAATATGTTGCGTCGGGAAGTAAGGCGGATAGCTTTATTTGTATAACTCTCGGAACGGGAATAGGCTCTGGGATTATAATAAACGGCAAGATATATAACGGTTTTAACGGTGCAGGCGGTGAAATCGGTCATACTACGTTGATAAAAGACGGTGTACAATGCTCGTGCGGTCGAAAAGGGTGTTGGGAAAAATATGCGTCAGCTACCGCACTTGTTTCACAGACAAAAGCAGCGATAAAAAATAATCCCGAAAGCATAATGTCAAAAGAAACAGTTATAAACGGACAAACGGCTTTTCGTGCGGCTGATAAAAGCGATGAAACCGCATTAAAGGTTGTAGAAAAATATATTGAATACGTTGCAGAGGGATTGGTGAATGTAATTAATATATTCCAACCGAAAAAGGTTGTAATCGGCGGCGGTATCAGCCGAGAGGGTGAGCCGTTTATAAGCAGAGTAAGAGAATTTGTTTATAAGTATGATTATAATAAATACCTTGATAAAACCGAAATAACCGCGGCAGAATTGTTTAACGATGCAGGTATCGTCGGTGCGGCATTATATTAATTAAATATAGGGAGAAGAAAATGAAAAAATTATTTACCTTACTAACAACGGCAGCTATGCTATGCAATATGTTTGCGGTTACGTCTTTTGCGGAGGAAAGTGACAAACCGACAAGCAATACAGCAATAACCGCTGTCAAAACAGCACAATGGCGAGCGACTGAAAGCGACAGTACAACGTATGATTTGCGTATTCACGGTTGGTCAGGATGGGAAACGGCGGCATATATGGGTTTTGAATTGCCGGAAAATTTCAATGCGGAAAATGTAGGCAAGGCAGAACTTGTACTCGATACAACTTCTGTCGCAAATTCGGGAACGGCATACTTATATGAGGCTGATTATTCGGCTTTTGAAAACGGTATGCAATACACTGTTGCACCGACATATACCGAAAAAGAAATTATGTCGTTCACATCACCGTCAAATACAGGCGAATTTAAAATTGATGTGACAGACTACATAAAATCAATCAAGGATAAGGAAAATGTTGCGTTTAGAATAGACGTTAAGTCGCAGAACAACAACACAAACTGGAACATCGGTTCATGTACAAACAGCGGCAATGCACCGAAGATTGTAATAGGCGATGATGATAATGTAATAAAAAATGCGTCATTTTCTGACGGTGATGCAAATTGGACTATTACAAACAGTGAAAATATGACAGTATCTGACGGCAGGTTAAACGCAAGCGGTACAGATTACGAGGCACAAATCAGTCAAACGGTCGGAAATATGGAAAACGGAACATATACACTAAATGCGTATTTGACTAACGACACAACGGACGGTATTTGCTATTTGTATGCCAAAACAAACGGTCACACAATGGCGTCAACGTCAATACCGATAAGTAACAATGAGAGCAAGGTTACAGTGCCGGGAATTATCGTAGAGGACGGAAAATGTGATATAGGACTTTATATAAAAGGCTCGCAAACTCTTACTCTTGACAAATTGTCTTTTGCAAAGTCGGAGGAGAGCAGAATACCTTTCTTAAAAGGTGGAGAAATTTCAAAGCTTACATATGTAGAAGACAGGGGTGGCAAATTCTATGACGAAAACGGTCAAGAGGGTGACGCACTTCAAATTATGGCTGAAAACGGCTTTAATTTTGCAAGAATCAGAGTTTTAAATAATCCGGGAAAAGGTCACGGAAACGAGTATTATTTGCCTGAAGGCTATCAAGATCCCGACGACTGTCTGGCAATGGCAAGACGTGCAAAGGATAAAGGTATGCAGATAGAATTTACATTTGCATATTCTGATACTTGGTCGGACGGTGAAAATCAGCTTATTCCATATGATTGGCGTCCGTATATTGAGGAAAATAATCTGACGGGTGATGAGCTTGCAACATATCTTGAGGGCAAAATATACGAATTTACAAAGGATATGATGCTTAAATTAATCGAACAGGGAACTTGTCCTGAATATGTTTCGATAGGTAACGAAATGCAGTACGGATTGCTTTACAACAACCATAAGAACAACAACGGGTTCTATAACAAAAGTGATTATCTTACCCGTTTTGTAAATGCAGGTGCAAGGGCTGTTCGCGAAACGTCACCGGAAAGTAAAATCGTTCTTCACAGTGACCACGGCGGTGAACTTTTGAGCAGAAGAAAGACCTTTATTAATGCACTTGCAAATATTGATTTTGACGTAATCGGTGTTTCGTATTATCCGTATTACACTAAGTCGATTTCGGTTGATGATGTTGTGAATGAATTCAATACACTTATAAATCGTTATGATAAAGATGTTATAATAATGGAAACGGGTTACAACTGGAATGAAACAAAGCCTGACGGTTGGGACGGTCAACTTCAGGACAGTGGATATTATCAAAATATTTACGGTGAAACTCAATCGGGACAAAGAGCGTTTTTGACGGAATTGTATGCAAAGCTGAAACAGGTGCTTGGCGGCAGATGTATAGGTGATTTGTATTGGGATCCGGTAATGGTATATGATGGCGGAACAGGTCAAATCGGTTGGGCGATAGATGAGGCAACCGATACAACTCAAGGCAATGTTGTGCCGAATTCGACTATATTTGATTTTGACGGAAAAGCAGTTGAAGGACAAAAGGCGATGAAATACAATACAAACGCAAGCGACAAAATTAATATAACAGGTACAGTCAGCAATGATAAAGGCATTGTTAAAAATACAGAAATAACATTTACGGTAAACGGTGAAAAATATAACGTTTCCACTGACAGATTCGGTAAATACATCGTGTCTGTGCCATATCCGAAAGAGAATAAATTTGATATTTCGGCTAAAGGCTGTACGGAAAAATATACGTCGGACGCACCGTATTACGGCGTATTTGTAGAGAATATTAATTTTGAAACATATGCTGACGGAACAGAAGCCGACAGTAAGAACTATATCTCAAAAGTAGACGGTACGATAGAAAATTCAATGTTAAAGTATGATGTTGAATACAGAACAGATATTGCAAATGCAAAGTTTTATGTTGCCGTATATGATGACAGAGGTAATGTGGTTGCGATAAGCGACAAAAACAGAGATAATATAAATATCAAAAACGAAAGCAAGAGTTACACGATAAAGGCGGTGTTGTGGAACAGAAATTTAAAACCGTTGTGTAATGTAGAAAGTAAGACTGTTGAAAGATAAAAAGAGCCTGTCAACAAAATGTCGACAGGTTTTAGCGACACTTGTATTAATAAGTGTCGCTTTTTTATATAATAGCATAGAATGGTATGATTGCTGTTTTGTGCTATCTTTTTTTATTGTAAATATTGACAATGAAATAAAAATAAGGTATAATTTACTTATCAATCAGTAACTGATTAATATTTTTTAGGGGAAAAATTTAATATGAGAACACAAGAATACAAAGAAAAAAAGAAAAAGGAAATTATGGAAAAGTGTTTTGAGTGTTATTGTGACAACGGACTCAGAAACACAGGGATTAAGGAACTTGGTAAGTATTGTGGTATGACGTCGGCTAATTTGTACAGCTATTTCAATAATGTTGATGAACTTATAATTCAGTCAACTGCGTATTGTATGACAAAAGTCGAGGACGATTTTATGGAACTGTCACCGAAAAATCCGCAGGATATAATGCGGTTTATAAGTGAAATTCCAAAATGGTCGGCTCAAAAACACGGCAAAAAATATCGCCTTATGTATCAAGTATACACGCATCCCCAATATGTTGAGTATGGGAAACAATTTTTTAAGGGCGTTAGTATGCGATATACCGAATACGCCAAACAATTATCTCCCAAACTCGGAATACCTGTTGACATACTTACAGGTTTCATATTTATTTTTGTTCGGGCAACAGTGCATTATGCTATGTTTGAAGATGAATACTACTTGAAAGCGGAAATGGAGGCGTTAAAATTATCGGTGATTTCGGTATTGTCTAAAAAATAAAATTGAAAGGCGGGGAATTTTATGAAAATCAAAAGATGGTTAAGTACAATTATGGCAATGTGCATATTTATGTCTTTGATAACGTGTATGCCTGTATCGGCGGCTGCTCAAGAATGGACATATTGCCTTAAAGTACAAATAAGTGACGCAAAAGATTCAAAAAGTAAGGACGGAAATATTAAAGGGTATTTGTATTTCAACGGTGAGGAAGATGAAGAAGTTTTTACTTTGCAGAATACAAAAACATCTGGCGAAATGTCAGAAACTACACACACATCTTCAAGAGCTCCTTGGACTCTTGATAAAGTGACTATTGAAAACGTTACAACGGACGCATTTAAAATATTATATGTGAGTCTGGGAGTGGCTAAAAAAGGAAGTGACTCATATAGATGGATTATAGATGAGATTTATCCGGACGGAAACGGTACAAAAGACGGTCTTTGGATTGAAAAAAATAAAAAGAGAAGTACCACATACAGTATTAATGTTAATACAAAAAGACGCCTGAAAACTGTCGGAAACTTTGATGATTTCGGAAGTACAATGTATCTTAATCCGACAGGTGAAAAAGACAGCGTTACATATGAATATAACGGATATGTAGGTGACCAATACAATGATATCTTAAACGATAATAAAGAATATTACTGTATGGATATGAGTGACGCACCTACGTTTACATTTGACGTTTCGGGAAAAGGCGAGAATATAACAGTTAATAAAAAAGCACTGATCAGTAATGGTTGCATTACGGAAAAAAGCAGCAATCGTGGTTTTGATATAAACAAATCAAAACTTATGTCGTATATGAATAACAATAATATAAACAAAATCACTATTAAATCAACATTGAAATTCCCGGAAGATACCACATGTAACAAGGAAAGAACAGTTAAAAACATTCCATGGCTTAAATATTACAGCTATGAAGATTATGTCAAAACTTTAACGATTGTCAGAAATGCGTTTTCAATCGGCAGTGTTGAATTTAGCGGTAACTATCAAATACCTAATACAGCTGATAAAAATTATAATGCAGATAATCTGTTTTATAATAATGTAAAAAAGAATTCTGAAGGAAAGCAGACAATTACCGTTACTGCGTCAATTAAGACAGGCGGTCATAATAACAATTTATCGTCAGTCAGTCTTACAGGTGCAAGTATCACATTTGACAAAGCAACTCTAACGCTTGGTAATACAGGTAAAAAGATAGAGTCAACAGCAAAGAAAGTAAGGATAAGTAACGGTAAGTTTAAATTGACGTTCCCATATACAAGCGGTATGGATTCGGCTAACGGCGGATTAAAACTTGAATTAAGTAATGCAAAATTAAAAACTATAAGCGATTCACAATTTATGTTGTGGGATGAGGCTAATAAAAAGGTGGAATACAGCTATTTGTCATCAAAGCATAAAATTGACGCGGTAGATCCGACAGTGAAATTATCGGCTTTAAACAATGATAAGGTAGGAGATTGGCACAAGACTGTAACATTCAGTTCAACACCATCAGAAACATTAAACACAACATCATCAGACGGTAAAGCGACTGATGGAAGTTATTCAATGGAATTGCGTGACAGTAAAGGCAATGCCGTAAAGATTTGTGATTATAAAGGCAAGAGTAATGTGTCAACCAAGCAGGAAGTCCCTGCAACAGAATCAAGTACAGGAAACGTAACATTGGCATTAGGTGAAAAGATAGAGGGAATATTTAATCTTAAACTTACAGGTCGGGATAATGCGGGTAACGAACTGTCTACAGTCGTAGAAAATATTCACCTTGACAACAAAGCCCCTGAAATTACAATTACAGAAAAAGGAGGCTTGCAGAATTCGGACGGAAGTAAGGGCAATACCTATGATGTAACAATTACCGATATGTCGGGAACGGGTAAGCTGTATTATTGCTTTACAAAAGACCGTATAAATGCACCTGCTTTTGATAAGAGCAAAGCCGAACAGCAAACGAGCGGTACAATAAGCAGTTTACTTGATAAGTGGGCATTTATAAATCAGAGTGACACCGAAAACGGCAAAACTGCGTCAGCATATATTGAGGTTGAAGAAGGCAGTAACTTTGAAGGTACATTAATTTATTTTGCCGAAGATGATTTCGGTAATAAAACGGGAATGTCCTACAAAGATATAAATATCACAAACGAAACGACTAAATGCAGTATTGATACCACAAGCGATACATCAATTCCGCATTCAAATTATAATATAGTTCTTACAACAAAATCTCAAAATACTGTTTATTACAAATGGCAGGACAGTAAAGGCGAGTTTATTACGACTGACACAAAGTATAACGGCAAAAGTATAGATACATCAGCCGATATTCAAACGTCAAATTTAGACGGAACATATAAATTGATATGTACAGTTATACCTCCGTCTGGTAAGGCTAATAAGGTGGAAGTAGAACGATATTTTGCATTTGACAATTCAGCGCCTAAAATCAGTGTTAAGCTGTTGAATGTCGGTACATACAGTGAAAATCAAACGATTTCCGTTATAGGAAGTGACTTGTCGGGAATTAAAGACGGATATGCGAAAGTGGTAAATCCGGACGGTTCTGCGATAGATGGTTTAGAGGAATTTAAGCTTGATGTGACAGGTGACGCTATTTCGCAAAATATCAATATCAGCGATATTTCGAGCGGTGCATATGCACTTTCTGTAAGAATGACGGATAAAAACGGTTTAGAGGCTACGGCAAAATCAGATACATTCTATATCAGAAATTCAATGCCGACAACAGACGTAAGTTTGATTACCGATTTGACGTATAGAGATAAGCCTTTAATTTCGTCGGAAGATTATAAATTAAAGATTGATGTAAGCGAAGATTTCAAAAATGCAGACAATACAGAAAATCAGAATTTATATTACAGAGTAAGCAATACGGTTGATACATATGGTGAATGGATAAAGGCAGGAGCGGTTAATAAAACCGATACCGGTTTAACTGCAAGCATTGAATCTGATTCACCGATTATAGCGTTGGCAGACGGTGAAAATACTTTCTATGTACAGACTGCAATTTGTGCGGATAATATCGACACAGCCAAGATTAATATAAACACTGTACAGACAAGTGAATTTACATTCTTCTTTGATGAAACACCGCCACAAACAAGAACGGTTATAAACAACGAACATATCTCCGAAAGTATAAAAGGCAAAGTTTATCTTACAGATAATATTGATTCCGATTTGAAACTTGTAAGCAACAGCAGTGACGTTGAAGTAAGCAATTCGGAAGAAGATAACGCTTTCGATATAACCGTAAACAAAAATGTTGATACAACTCTTACAGCGATTGATTTAGCAGGTAACAAAACGGATATACCGCTTGTTATAAACGGTATTGATACCGATGCACCGACCGCTAATATTGAAGTTAGCGAAGTTATGAGCGGTGACAGAAAAGACAGTAAAGCGGTAGTAAACATTAATGACGCAAAAGAAGACAAAGTGCAGTTTGCGTTTATTCCTGAAAGCGAATACAGCAGTGCAATGTCTGACGGAAAGATAAAAGACAGCTATCTTGAAAGCTATGATAACAGCATAATTAATGTAAGTCAAACAAGTTCGGTTGATGCAAAGTGGGAGAATGAAAAGAACCTGACTTATACTGTTAATATTGCAGGAACAACCGAGAATTATTATGTCGGTGTTCGTATGACGGACAGCGTAGGAAACAGTACAGATGTTATTTTTGATAAAATAATGTCAGTGCAAGACACTGAATTAAAACTTGATTATACGGTTGCACCGAAAAAAGCAGGACAAAAATCTATTGTAAAACTAAACTTCAATATACCGGTGTATATACTTCCGCAATCAAAAATTGTGTCGGTTGCCGACAGTGATGACGGTAAGACCTTAGACGAAACAAATCTTGAAATAGCAAAGCAAAATGCATTGATATTTGCACAATCGCAATCATTTACCATAACCGCAAACGGCAATTATAAAGTATATGCGGTTGACGATATAGGCAGAGGGAAAGTCTTTGATTTAGAAATCACGAGTGATAAGGTTGAGTTCGGTAATCTTAGCGGTGTTAAAGCGACTACTTATACGGGGGATAAACCGATTGCCGACGGTAAAATGACAGGATGTAATGTAGTTGATGAAGATTGGAATTCTTACAGCACTACCGTTGTGGTTGAACCTATTGACGTAGGTATGCTTTTAAAGCCTATTGAGGACGATTCTGTAAACAACGGATTGAATTTTAACGAATATGACTCTAAACAATATAAATCACAAAGTGGTGAGGGTTATACAAAACTTATTTATTTTGTAAATACAATGTATGAACAGGGTACAACCGGTGAAATAGTAACAAGTAACGAAAGAACTGTAGATGTCAATTTATTTGAAGAAGGCAGTGACGAGTCTACTTGGAGCATAGCAACGGCGATAATAGACAACATCGACAATACACCGCCTGATTTTGAATTTCAGTACAGTCCTGAAATTATAAAGGTCAACAATAGTCTGTATGACAATGACCGAATATTAAAAACGTATACTCCGGGTAATGTAACATTTACCGCAACTTTGCAAGATAAAGATTCGGGAATAGAAAAAATTGTATTGGGCGAAATATGGGACGAAAAGAATGAAGTACCTGTGTCTGTCAAAGTTCCTTTAAAGGATTCAGATGGTAACTATATTGATTATACGAAAAATTCATGGACTTGGGACGGAAATGAATACGGACACCCTGTAACTGTTGAATTTTTCGGCGACAGTGATCCTAAGGGAGTAAAAACGATAAAGTATACGTTTACCGACAATGACTCTATGGACGCAATAAGGTGCTATAACGGCGCAGGTGATTGTTCGTTTGTATTCGTGACGGAATTGGAAAGTATTACAACTCTTGACTGTATCTACAAAATGCCGATAGAGCAAGGCGAAGATAAGGACTATACACTTCAATATTATTATGAAGATAATAACGGCGAGTGGCAGGAAATTACTGATACAACGGCATATTACAGACGGGTTAAAGCCGTAATAACCCCTCAAGACCGAGGTGTGGAAAGAGAGCTTAGAGTTAGAAATAACAACGGTTCTTTTGAAAAAATACTTGATTCATACGAAGAACATTTCACATTCAATTTAAAAGATAAATACGGTTATAAGTCAGAAGTGAATATCGAATATGAAAACTTTGACGAAACAAGCGGAACGATTGAATATGCTCTTTCAAGTACGGCAAAGACAAACAAACCTGTTACTTTGACTATTACCGCAACAGATGACCAAAGCGGTGTCGGTGAAGTTAAGCTTTTAAGTAAGAAAGGTGAAATAAGCGTTACAGATAGCGGCGGCGAGTATACTGCTCAAATATCCGAGAACGGTGCTTACAGTATTGTAATGTATGATAAAGTCGGCAACAAAGCGGTTAAAAACTTTAATGTAAGTAATATTGACAATAACGCACCGACGGTTACAAGTTGCACGCTCAGCACGAATGAAATTACTTCAAAGAGTGTGAGTGCGACATTGCAGTTCTCAAAACCGAATGTTCACATAACATCGGCAGAGCCGATTGGAAGTATAACAAATTCACAATACAGTATTAACTATTCGACATCGGTTATCACATTTACAGAATCGGGTTCGATAAGTGTGTTCTTTAAAGACGATTACGGTAATGAGGGCAGTGATATTGTAACTGTTGATAATATCGACAAAACACCTCCGTCACTTACCGCGATAACCGAAGTAAATTCGGAAAAAACGGAGGTTACGGTTAAATTTGAAAAAGCCGTTGACACTGCCGGTAATGTGATAGATAAAAGACGTGAACTTGCAGATGTAACAGTAAATTACGGCGGTATAGCACAAGTTGCGGATAAAGCGGAATATGTATTCTACGAAAACGGTATTTACACGTTTAAAGTTTATGATGATGAAGGTATATCGTCATATTTGACATTGGAAATAAAAGATATAGATACTGTTGCTCCGAAGATTACGGAAATCAGATGGAGTTATGCGTATGATGTATTGGAAAACGGTGTATGGCAGAAAAAATCAATGCAAAAGACTGTTACTCCGAACGGTGAAGCGGGCTATATTTTTGCTTCCGACATACATCCTATAACAAATCAAGACGTTACTGTGACGGTTGTAACGGATTCCGATACACGCCAGTTTGGCAGCAATGATGAATATAAGAATGAAAACGAAAAGGTGTATACTGACAACGGAATGTATATATTCAATATGGAAAAGAACAATCGTTTAACGGATATATACGGAGTTGACGTTGAAGTTATTGATAAAACACCGCCTGTTATTGATTTGCTCGGAAAAAATGAACTTATATTCTATGAAAATACCGCAATGGGTGAAACGTACAGTAAGGATTATTTAACAAAACCGAATGTTGCGTTTAAGGCGTATGATGAATTTGCAAAAGGTACTGATTTGAATGACAGAGTTATAATAAAAGATTGGGGTGGATTTAATCCCGATGATATAACTCAAAACGTGTTCGATTCAAGTATTCCGTATACGATAACATACGAAGTATCGGATAATGCGCATAATACGACAGAGGTAAAACGTACTGTAAGACTTGTAGGTATGTATGATACGGTGGCACTTGTAAACGGCAAATTGCCTGATTATGCAGGACGAAGTGAAGTTGAGGGTGATGAAATATCAATCAGTCTAAAGAATTTTTCCGATACGTCAACGGCATATGTACGTTACCAAAAAGGTCTTAAAACAATAGGACAGATGAAGAAAAAAGGAACTATGGTTTCAAAGGATGAGAACGGTGAATTTAAAGTATCAAATCTTGAAAGAGGTTGGTATACATTCTATGTTCAGACAGATAAACGTGATTATTTCAATTTACAGGTTTATCTGTATAATTAGGGGATTTTAAAATGTACCTATAAGATGCAGAAAGGAATGGTATAAAGCGATGAAAGCATTTAAAAGAATTATTTCATCAATGTTAGCTCTTGTTATGTTTGTATCGATTTTTCCTCTCGGCGTATTTGCCGAGGGGGAAAACGATAATATATACAGCATAACTAACGGCTATCTTACATATTCGTTTAATGCCGATACGGGCGGATTTGCAATAGAAACCGAAGAGGGTAATCCCAAAAAAATTCTTGATAACAATATTCCGCTTTTGTATTCTGACGATAAAGAAAGAAGTAACGGAACATCTTTTATTACGGTAAGAATAGGTAATAAGGATTATATATTCGGTCAGGATTACGGCTTTTTCGGAATGAGTTCACATCTTGATACTCCCGTAGTCAGTGAAGAAGGCAGATTAATCACTATACCTTGGACGATAAAGGGGGTTACGGTGACATTAAAAATTGCACTCAGCACTGACGAAAACAATGATATAACAGGTAATGCGGGTATTTCGTTTGAAGTTACGAATAACAGTGGCATTGAAGAAGATATAAGCGTTCGTTTGCTTTTGGATACGGCACTCGGAAATGAAATTGACGCACCGTATTTTGTTGTAGATGAGGCAATTCGACCGACAATGACGGAAACTGAATTTTCGGGTGATGATGTACCGTCACAAATAAGATGTGTCGATTCACTTGCAAACCCGACAAAGCTTGCATATATTCTTACAAAAGGCTGGAACGGCGGCAGTGAAGCAAATCGTATCATAGTCGGTCATTGGGCAAATCTTGCAAATACAAGATATACATATACACCGGATAATTATTGCGATTTCACTAATTATTCAAACGATTACAGAGAGCCGGACAGTGCGGCGGCAATTTATTGGGAAAACAGAACAATCGCAAGCGGCGGAAGTTATATAGGTGAAATGCTTTACGGTGTAGGTAACTTCTCGAACGATAAAGACGATGCAACTCAAATAAATATAACAGCAGGCAGAGTTGAACTTTCCGATGATAAAAAGACATATAAAAATGACGGTCAATTTGATGTGACGGTTGAAATTGACAATACAGGTAACGACGCTGTTATGCTAAGTTCGGCAATGCTCAATATAACTGTTGATAACAGTCAATTTGAGATTGTTTCAGGCGACGATACAGTCACATTTGATGAAATAGGCAAAGAGATAATAACAAAAAAGTATACGTTTAAAGCTGTTCCACAGACGGACTTAACGGCAGGAGGAATATATGTATCACTTACCGCAACGGCTAACCTTGAGGACGGAACACAAAAAACAGTCGAAACGGCTGCAGAGAAAAATGTTATATTGCAGTCCGTAACAGGCAATGTGCCGATAGTGCAGATGAATAAAGTTAATCCCGAAACCGTATGGACCGGTGGTGAAAAAGCAGTTACTGTATCGGGTAATATGTCGGCATTTAAAGCACTTTCGGCAAATCAAGGCTGGGATTTAAGACTTAAACATACAACAAGCGATCATTCTGTTTTGATAGAAAAGAAGAAGATAGCTTTTCTTGACGAAGAGTATGAAAATATGAGTTTTACGACAGATGAAGAACTTGAAGTGGGATATTATGAATTAGTGTTTGAATTTACAGATCCGATTTTAATAGAGGAATTCGGCAAATCAATAACTTGTGAACATAAACTTCAAGTGTCGGCAGACGAAAAATACAGACTTAAATCTTACGGAACAATAGCACTCGTTCGTACAACCGATAAATCGAATAATACCGATTATGACTTTTTCACTTTTGCAAATGAGGGTGAATATTTAAAGTTTTATAACGGTGAAGTTGAAAAAACAGGCGAATTAAATAAGACAAAGATTAAATATAATTTCGGTGAGAAAAAAGAGTCAATTCGTGATAATGAAATATTGCTTACCGTTCGTGCGAATGTTCGAGAAATGGAACGCGGTGATGGCAATAATAAAGAGAGATATTGGCAGGCAAGTACGGCAGACGGCGATGTTGTAATCAATAATATGCTGTCATACGAGGGTGATACACCGCTTGAAATTTATGAGAAAAACGGTGCATACACAATAAACGGTGACGGACTTTTAAAGGTTGTAAATTCTATCAACGTTTGGAGAAGTAAATGGAGCTTTACCGTTAATAAAGGCATTGTGTATACTTTGGACAGTGAGAGATTGACGGATTATTTTGCTAATGACAATAAACCCGTAAAACTTTCTCTTGACGGTGCGGCAACTATGATTCAGTCGGTCGGCGGATTTTTGGTAGATTTAAAATACGGTGAAATGAGTTCACAGTGGTATGACAATTCTGACGGTATGGTTACATACGGTATAGGATTTGGCGGAAGCATCAGCCTGCCGATTAAAGCAAAGAAGAATAATAATCAAGAAACCAAAGATTTGACGGCAGATCAAGAGGATATTTCCGATGAAATGCAGAGTTTGTTTGACGAAAGTCTGACGGCAGACCAAGAAGATATTTCGGGTGATATGGAAAGTCTTTTTGATGAAACACCCAAACAAACGTCTACAGGTGACAAAATCAAAAAAGATACCAAACTTTCAGAGGGAAGTTTATCTGCGGAAGTAAATAATGTACTTTTCGGTGAAAAAGGCAAGGTTGAGGAAAAGGCTGTAAAGGTTGAAGGTACAGGTTTTATAGGAATAGACGCGAAAATGTCGCTTGCATTGCCTAAAGACGTTTTAGGTTCACTTGTTTCAAATGCGCCGGGTATATATGCAAGCGTTACCATAAACACAATAGACAATGTATACGAATTAAATGCAGGTCTTAATATCAAGATTATTGAATGTGAGGGTATACTTGCATTTAAAGAAGTTAATGTAAAAAATAAAGATGTTATAGTACCGGATAAAATCGAATTTTATATCCGTGACGGACTGAAAATTCCTATTGCACCGCCTGCATTGTTTATGACAGGCTTGGGCAGCGGTATAAATGAACTTGCCGATACCATAGGCGGTGAATTTGACAAACTTCCGCCGATTACTATATTGTTGTTCACAAGACTTGAGGCTATAGGTACTCTTGTGGGTGATTTTAATGCCAGAATAAGCCTTGAGGGACTGTCGCTTAAAGGCGATATGAAATTAAAAGTATCGGATTCTTTGCTTGATTTGAAAGCAGGAATAAATGCAAGATGGATAGAGCCTTGGGAACTTAATCTTTACGGTAATGTAAGTATTATAGATGGACTTATAAAAGGCGGTATTACAATAAATATTGCCGATGATTATTTCTACGGCTACATATTTGCAAGCATTTGCATACCGGACAGTATTCCGCTTGTGGGCGGTAAAGAACTTGCAGGTGTTGAGGCTGCTGTATCTGATGAATTTATAGGTGCAAATATCAAGATTATCGGTATCCGTTTCGGTGTAATATATTATTGGGGTAAAAATGTATCATTCGGTAAGAATGTAGATTTAAGTGCACCGCCGCGAGGCGAAAATAACTCAATGAGCCTTATGAGTTCTGACGACGTAACAGGCTACTACGGAACTAATGTACACGAATTGTCTGTTGAGCCGATAGGTATGATGACAGACGGCAGTGAATATAAAGAGGCAAGTGTAAATGTAGAAAATGCTCAAAATCAAGACGCATTATTGCTTGAAATACCTTATACAGGTTCAGGCACACCTGAGGCAGGCGAAATTACACTTATAAATGCCGACGGAGCCGTAATAAACACAATTTTGGACGACGGGAACGGTAACGGAAATATGCTTGTACAGCACCGTGACGGTGACAATTATATTTATGTAACGGTTACGGAAAAGGATAAAATCATAAACGGTAAGTGGACTGTAAGATACACAACACCTAACATTACAATCAAGTCATTTAATATGAACGGTGTTGACGGTATAGCAGGTATAGATTCGTGCAGTATATCACATTCATCGGAAGATTCTGCCGAACTTACAGCGTCATGGACAATGAGCGGAAGTACCGATAAAAAAGGGACAATAGACGTTTATTTGACGAAAGACAAAGATGTTTTGAAGAAAGTCAAAACAGGTGACAACAAAGGCGATTCGTTAGGAACTAACATACTTCACAAAACAGACGCAGAAATAAAAAACGGCAGTGAAAAAATTACACTTCCGGACACATTTGAAAGCGGAACGTATTACGCAGTAACAACCGTATCTACAACAGACGGAATAAGTCTTGCGATTAGTGATACACCTGTAAAATTCAAGAATAAGAAACTTCCTAAGTCAGTTTCAAATGTGCATATAAATTACGGTGGTAACGGTAATATATTTGTGAATGTAACAGATCCCGAAAATGCCGATTATACGCATTATATAGCTGAAATTGTTGCGGAGGACGGCAGTGTACTAAGTAATAATGTAGGTCAGTTTGAAAGAGGCTCAAACTTCGTATTCGGCAAGGAGGCATATCTTGAAACAGGCAAAACATATTATGTCAATGTAAGAACTCTACGTGAAGAATACGGAAAATCGGATTCTTCTGATGAATATAAGACTTGGTATTATTACGGTGATGATGTGGTTTCATCTGATAAACTTGTAATGCCTGAAAAGGATATGCCAAAGTTGAAAGAGGTAAAAACAAACTTTGACAGCACAAAAGAATATATAAATGACAATAATATTATTGTTGAATATGTATTTGAAAATGATGTGTTTATGGAATTGTCGGTAAACGGTCAAAAGGCATACAGTGACAATAAATTTAAGAAAGAATGGAAGTTTGTTTTAGATGACCTTGAGGACGGCGATTATGTAATTGATTTCACAGCTTATACGAGCAAAAAAGACAATATAAGCGGTAAAGATGCAATTATAGGCGACAGTGATGCGAGATTGGCATTCTCAATAGATACATCAGCACCTATATTGTCGCTTTCGCAAAAATCAGCTGAAAGCGTTGAAAATGTTTCAGCAATATTTGGAGCGAATACTGTGATAACCGAAGATGACGGAAGTTACACTATTGAGGGATTAACAGAAAAATCTTCGACTCTTACGATAGACGGAGAAACTGACGGAATTACGGTTAATGAAAACGGAAGTTTCAGTATTACCAAAAAATTATCAGATAATGAAAATTATAAATCACATACGCTAAAAGCTGTAGATAACGCAGGCAACGTAACCGAACTTATGGTATATGCGGTGCGTAAAGGTAGTTTTGCGATTAAAGAAATTGAACTAAAAAATAACGGTGAGGATATTCAAACTGTTGATGGCGAGAAAAAGATTTCAATGAAAAGCGGTCAAAATACAAAGCTTTCGGCTTTTGCGGTCCTTGACGACGGAAAAGAATTTGAATTAAGTGACGATATGATTGATTGGAGTGTGTTGTACGAGAAAAATCGTATCGCACTTGATGAGGGTGATATAACCGCATTGTCAAAGGGTGAAACAGTGGTAAAAGTTAAAATGAATACCGCAAATATTCAAACTGCGGAAGACAAGAATATAAAAGACGGATTTTCTGATTATGCAGTAATTGAGATAACAGGCAATTCAAAAGAAGATTTGATAGAAAAGATTAAAGAGGCACAAGAACTTCTTGACAATACACCTAATGCGTCGGACAGTAAAAAGAATGCTTTGCAGGAGGCTATTAATAAAGCACAGGAGCTTGTTAATGACAGTGCCGCAACAGAGGACGATTATACACAAGGTGTTGCGGCATTAAATAAGGCTATGGAATCCTTTAAAAGCACAGGTAAGCATTCGGGTGGAGGCTCATCTTCGGCAAAATATAAGATAACATTACTACCGTCGGAAAACGGAAAAGTTACATTGTCAAGTACGGAAGTTAAAGCCGGCACAAGCGTAACTGTAACATCAGTTCCGAATGACGGCTATATGGTAAAGGATATTCTTATAAACGGTGTCAGCGTTGGCAGTAATGCGGAAGTGTATACCGTTAAATCGGTATCTGAAAATATGGAAATTCAAGTAATATTCGGCGAGAAAACCGATTTACCGTTTATTGATGTTGAAAAGACAGATTGGTTCTATGATAATGTTAAATATGTTTATGAGCATAAATTTATGGTCGGTATAACGGATATAACATTTGAGCCGAACACAAAACTTTCAAGAGCAATGTTTGTTGCTATTCTACATAGAATAGACGGTGAAAAAGAGGAAGGCGAATGTAAATTTGAAGATGTTCCAAGCGGTGCATATTATGAAAAAGCAGTTGCTTGGGCAAGCACTAACGGCATAGTGGCAGGAATATCGGCAGCAGAATTTGATCCTAACGCAGATATTACAAGAGAACAAATGGCAGCGATTTTGTACAGATACGCAAATTACAAGAAGATAGATACACAAGTGGGAGATAACACAAATATACTTTCATATGATGATTATAACGATATTTCTGAATATGCAATTCCGTCAATGCAATGGGCGGCAGGCAGCGGATTAATGGTCGGAAAAACAGACACAACACTTAATCCGAAAGACAATGCTACAAGAGCAGAGGCGGCAGCGGTATTTATGCGATTTGTAGAAAATTTTAACGATTAAAATAATAGACCCATCAAAAATGATGGGTCTATTTGAATGTTTTCCTGAATTCGGTTGGCGTAAAGCCTGTATATTCTTTAAAATCTTTAGATAGCTTTTGAATTGTGGAAAAGCCTATTGTATCGGCTATAAAGGCGATAGAATGGTCTGTATACAGTAAATCATATTTGGCGGTTTCCAAACGCATATGCTTAATGTAAAGTGCGGGAGTTATGCCGAAATGTTTATTGAAAATTGATATAAAGTATTTCTCATTAAATCCCATTAAATTTGAAAGCGACTTTACAGAAATCTTTTCATGAATATGATTTTTGATATAGTCATTTATAAATTTGACAAATTCATCATCTTGTATTTCATCGTGTGGTTTGGCTTTGTCGCAACTCAAAAATATTGCTAAAAGCTCAATTAAAATTGATTTTGTCATCAGAGCCGATACTGCGTCATTTTTTAATCTGAGTTCGCTTAATTTATTAAAGAGCGACTTTACATAGTCTGGATTTTCAATATGAACAACATACGGAAAATCAATTATATCAAATAACGACTTGCCGTTAATTGTTGCGGAAAAGTCGCACCAATATTTATTGTAGCAAGTTTCGTTTTCGGAGTATAGCGATACCCTTGAATTTTTCGGCAACAGTACCATATCGTCTTTCTTTGGATAAAATTCTTCACCGTTTACCGTTATCTTACCTTGACCGTCTAATATCAAATAAAAACAATCTCTCATACGAGTATGTTCTTCTCTTGACCAATCGGGACATAAGCGGTTGTCTATTAAAATAAAGCGTATTTCTAATTTTGAAATGTATTGATTAAGCAGTTGATTTTGACTGTGTGGATTTTCTCCCATATGTATCACCCCTAAAAGTATTATAAGAAATATTAATTGTTTTGTAAATATATATATCTGACTTTTTGATAAAAAGATGTGACTTTTAGATACACAAAACGATATTGGCTATGTTAAAATACAATTAACAGATAAAATGTTTAGGGAGGAATGAACGATGAAAAAGAAATTGATTTCGTGTATACTGTCGGCGTCAATGCTTTGCACATCAATAGGTATATTACCCGTAAAAGCAGAGCAAACACCGTATTTTACACATCAGAATGTAGTCGGTTCACAGACGTGTTACGGAGATGATACAGCTGAAAAAACGATTGATGAAATTCCGAATGTTATTCAGGGAATGAGAATTAATCAACCTGTTTTCAGAACAAAAGGATTATCACCAAACACGAGTTATACAGTAAATCAGCTTTTAAAGGACGGAACTGTTTTAAAAAATGAAACTGTTGTAGCCGATGAAAACGGTACAATAGAATTTAAACATGTACGAAATTGCGAAGAAGTTGAAGTTTTAAACGGGAAAACGGTAGTGTCTTCTCTTAATGCGGAACTTGAATATAAGAACGGCGTTGCCATTACATCTGCTCCTATGTCATATCAAATTTATCAAAGAGATGAAAATAATAAAGCAGAAATAAAAATAAAGGGAAAAACCGAAAACGAAACATCTGTCAGTGTCGATATTAACGGAACAGAAGAAAGTGTTACGGTTTCTGGTAATGAATTTGAATATACTAAAACTCTTGATACAGGACTTTATGATATAACTGTAACATCGAACAAGGGAGAGGTTGCAAAGTATGAAAAAGTCGGTATTGGAGATGTTTGGGTAGCGGCAGGACAGTCTAATATGACGGATATGGGTGCTGTTACAGATGATTTTTCACCGGAAGATGATGACCCGATAAATGAAAATATGCACATAATTTATGCTGAAGATTGTACATGGCAACAGATGTCACATCCGGCAGGGGAAGGTCGTTTCTTTAAAACGGGAGTAAGAACATCGCCGATAACAAGTTTTGCAAGAGAAATTAGCGAAAAAGAAAATGTACCGATTGGCGTTGTTCAAACATCAGTAGGCGGTACGAACATTTGGCAATGGATAGACGGAATCAGAAATGACGCAAACAGCGGATATTTATTTAATGCACTAAAATCATGCTTTGATAAAATGCCGTCAAAAAATATTAAGGGTATTTTATGGTATCAAGGGTGTAACGATGCGATAAATGAAAACTACGCATATGATTATAAAAATTTGCAACAAAAAGTATTTGATACAATGCGTGATTTCTTCAATGAAAATACACCGATAATCACGACACAATTAAATGACGCAAATCAAGACAGTAACAGTTCACAAGGTTATTATGATGCGTGGTCATATGTAAAAGATATTCAACGTCAGAACGAAAGTTTATATGACAATGTTTATGTTGTTGGTACAGGTGAATTAGAACTCGGCGATACTATTCATAATAATGCCGCATCAAATGTGAAACTTGGTGCAAAATGGGCGAAAGTCGCAGAAGTGATTGTTTACGGAGATGAATCTGTATCATATGAAAATGCACAGATAGATACGGCAAAAGTTACCGGCGATAATGAAATAACATTAACATTTAAAAATACCGACGGATTGAAAGTTGCCACAGGAACAAAACGTATAGGAATTACAAATGTATCTGGAGGAGGCTACAAAATTCCTTTAGGTGATTTAACAAAAGAATTTACGGTAAGAAAAGGTGCAAGCCGAAAAGTTACTGCATCAAATAAAGATAAAGGTACAGAAATGACAATAAAAAGTGCCGAAATTCAAGCTGATAAAAAATCTGTTGTAATTACAACAGAAGAAGATTTAGCGGGTGTTATAGCGGTTGATTGTATGTACGGCAAGAGATTTACGCCTACACTTGTAGATGAAAAAACGAATGAAAGTGTATTGTCATTTTATAATGTAATTGCGGAATATGAAAATAAAATTCCTGTTACAGAATCTTTTGAAATAAATGCAAAGGATTCAGCCGATTTGAATAATGTAACTAAAACCGCATCAGACGGTACAATGTATGTCAACAGTTGGAAAAACGGAAACACGGATAATACATCATATGGTCTTGTTAAATTTGACTTGGAAAATTATGATTTTTCAAAAATAGTATCTGCAAAGTTGGCGGTTTACGGAAATAGTATCGGTAGAGATAGAAACGGTAATATAACAATTTCGGATATAGGAACAGATTGGGACAATACTGCGATATACGGCGATATAGCATATAATCCTACAAAAGAAATAACAAAGATAAATTCAAATACTGCAAGTGTATTTCCGGTAGGTAATTATTCTGAAATAGATATAACGGAGTATTTAAGAAAATATTCCGGAAATGAAATAGGTATAGGCATAGCCTCAGATTATGCCTCTGATGTTACTTTGTCGGGCAAAAACAGTGCCAATCCGCCTAAATTAATTATTCAACCGGGTAAAATGGTAACACTTTCGTATACTTGTGACGGAAAGCCATGTGCTGATATGGATGTAACGATAGAAGCTGTTGGAGCAACGGAATATCAGACAACAAAGCACACAACGGATTCTGACGGAAAAGTTACCGTATATCTTACCGAAGGCAGCTACAAGGCAACTACCGAAAAAGAAATAGGTGTCAGAAATGCAACATCAAATGTATTTATGGTATCAACTGATGATTTATCAAATACCTATACAGTGGATAAGAACAATGAAGAAAAAACGGAACCGACAGAAAATTCAACATACACATTTGGCAGTAAGTTTAATGAAATAAAAGCATTTAATACATCATCATTATCTGAAACAAAGATTGCCGATACGGGATTGAGCATATCAACAAGCGGTTCAAACTATAGCAATGTTGCAATAATGAACTCAACAACTAAAACAGGAACAGGATATTATCCGCTTGGAATGGGACTTAGCGATAACGGTTATTATTTGTTTATGGGTACAGGCGGAAACAGTAACACATCAATAACGCTTAAATTTGACAATCCGATAGAGTCGGGCAAATATGTAAAGATGACATATGCAAAACCGACTTCGACTAACAACGGAAGTACAAATAGAAGTGCCGGTAATGAAAACACAATGTCAATCGACGGTGAAAAAATAGATGTACAATCAAATTGTGAATTTGATAAGTGGTACACAACAACAGTAAAATTATCTAATCAAACATCGCAGATTGATTTTGCTTTTGGAAAATGGAGCTCAATAGCAATTTCAAAAATTGAAATTGCAGATACGGCAGATATGTTGGAAATTACATCTGACACAACTGAAAAGTATATAACGTCAGAAAATCAAACAGTTCAGTATACTGCGAAAGTTTATAAGAGCATTACAACAGAAAAAGACAAATCAGAGATTGTTTCAAAGGGAAGTGAGGATACAACGGCACATATCACTTATTCGGTAAACGGATATAACGGTGTATCAATAGATAATAATGGTTCTCTCTTAATTACTCCGTCTGCAACTGCCGGAACAGTAACAGTTTCGGCAGAATGTGGCGGAATAAAGAAATTTATAAATTTAGTACTTAAGTCACTCGGTAATGCGAATGCAGTTGAAATTTACGGTGATGAAGTCGTACATAGCGGAACATCAAAGTATATTGCAATTCCAATCGCAGACGGTGTGGTTATTCCTGCTCGTGATACAAAATGGGAGATAGTCGATAATACGGAAGGAGTGTCAATATCAAACGACGGTACACTTACTGTTTCAGACAGTGCTGCTGACGGTATTGTGAAAATCAAAGCAACGCTTACCGTATCATCTGTTCAAACGTCGGAAGTAATTGATGAACTTGAAGTGACAGTCAGAACAAACAATTCTGAAAATCGTCCGTATGAAGTAAAAGGTTTGTTATTGAAAAACGGTGAAACAGATGTAAAAAATGCAAGAGGTATAGACGGAATAATTGTTGATAAAAAAATCGACAGTACAAACGACTATATTGCCGTTGTGAAAGTATTTGATGAAAATAAAAAGCTAATCAAAGAAAACAAAATTGCTATCGGTGAATTGACTGACGGAGTACAGAAGATAAACACTGATATTGCTTTTGAAAAAGCCTCATTTGTAAAGGTATATATAGCAAAAACAAATGATGAGTATTCAGCAAGCGATAATGAATATGACATTGTAAATGTCACAAAGATTGATGAAAATTTGAATACAACTACTATAATGCAAAATAAGAGCGAAACCGAAACAAATGCAACGCTTATAATAGCTCAATATAAAGACGGAATATTAAAGCAAATAAACGATAAAGAAGTAAAACTTCAAAAAGGCAAAAATAAAATTGACTTATCGGATATTAAAATAATAAATGGAGCTGATATAAAGATTTTATTATGGAGTGATTTTAATAGTATGACACCTTTAACAACCGTATTTACAGAGATAAGCAAAAATGATGAAAGCGAAATCGGTGAAGTTGTATCAGATGAAATATTCAATACAACAACAGGTGAATATTCCAATATTCCGCTTGTTTCCGATTGGTTGACAGGTGCAAAATCTGGACTTGGTATGGGTGCAGGTGTCATATCACCAAGTAGTGTACCGTATGGAATTGATCCGAATTTAGTTGATGTATCAACATTGAATGTAAATTATACATACGACAATAATTATCAAGGTGCAACTGCCGATAATGCACTATGGTACAAGACAGGTGCGTTTCTTGCAAGTGCCAATGGGGCAAATAACAGTATCTACGCTCGTGACGGTGCGGATTGGGAGCAACAAGCATTGCCTATCGGAAACGGATATATGGGCGGTATGATTTTCGGACTTCCTGACAAAGACCAAATTCAGATTAATGAAGAAACTTTCTGGGCGGCAGGATACAGAGGAACTCAAACAGAAGTTAATTCAAATACTGTAAACAGTAAAATGAGTGAAGGCATAAACGGTTATATGAGCGTCGGTAATATTTTTGTTGATTTCAATATGCCGAAAGGTGCGACTGTCAATAATTATTACCGTGACCTCAACCTTGACGAATCTGTTGCTCATGTGAGATACGAATATGATAATAAAAATTTCAATCGAGAATATTTCGCAAGCTATCCTAAAGAAGTACTTGTATTCCGTTACACAGGTGATGATTTGAATTTTGACGTAAAACCTGTTTCAATGCACCCGGGTAATGTAACCGTAAATAACGGTGAGATTAAAATTGTCGGTAAATTAAAAGACAGTGAACCGTATTCATCGGGCGGTAATGCTGCATGGAATCAAGAATCCGATTTGGAATATTGCACTATTATAAAAGTTATTGCCGATGACGGTACAGTGACAGGCGGATATAATTCGGTTAATGTATCTGACAGTACAGGTGTAACAATACTTGTAGCGGTGGCAACGGATTATGACCCGACTCAGTTTGAACTTAATGCAGACGGAAATGTCAATATGTCAAAAACACCGTATAAGAATACACAAGGAGTTAAAGCGGCTGTCGAAAAAGTAGAAAAAAGAATACAAGGTGCGTCTGAATTAACTTATGAAGAATTGAAAAATGAACATATAAAAGATTATAAAGAGCAATTCGACAAAGTACAATTTAGTTTGACGGATAATAATGAAATATGTTCAGTACCTACCAATGAATTGCAATTATCATATAAAAACACAGTAACAACAAAATCTGTTGATAATAAGACAGTCGTTTCATATGATAAAAGTGCGTATGCAAATCTAAATAAGCATCTTGAAGAACTTCATTACAATTATGCAAGATATTTAATGATTTCATCATCGCGTTCTACAACTATGCCGTCAACACTTCAAGGTAAGTGGTGTCAGTCAACCGCTGAAATATGGGGTTCGTGTTACTGTATTAATATCAATATGGAAATGAACTATTGGTTTGCAGGCGGTGCAAATCTTCTTGACAGCGGTAAATCACTGATAGGTTGGTTTAATTCACAAATTCCGGCAGGACGTATAACGGCTAAAAATATGTATAAAGTTACTCCGAAATCGTATACGTTTGAAAACGGCAAGATGACGTTTGCAGACAGTACAGATGATAAAGATGATGTATTTATTATGCACACAAAGCAAGCGATAATGGGTACAACAGATATGACAGGCTCAACAAATATTCAGTCGGCAGGTAATACCGCATGGCTTATGTATAATCTGTGGGATTTGTATCAGACTTCGGGCGATAAACAACTTTTGGCGGACGAATTATATCCGATAATGCGAAAAGCGGCAAATTTCTATACGCAGTATTTGTATCAAAATCAACGCAGAACTACAACAGATACTGAGAAGTATCCTAACGGATATTATTATACTACTTGGGAAGGTCGTTCACCGGAGCAAGGACCAACAGAGGAAGGTATAAAATATGACTTACAGCTTGTTGCGGGTATGTACGACTATACTATAAAAGCGGCAGAAATATTAGGTGTTGATACCGATAAGGTGAGTGCGTGGAAAGAAATAAGAAATCATCTTGAAATACCTGTGGAAATAGGTGGTGACGGACAGATTAAGGAATGGAAAGAAGAAACAAGCTATAATACAGACGCAAACGGAAAAACGTTGGGTGACCCTGTGCACAGACATATTTCACATCTTGTTTGTTTGTACCCGGGAACACTTATAAATCGTGACACACCGGAATTGTTAAACGGTGCGAAAGTAGTACTTGAAAACAGAGGTGATGATTCAACAGGTTGGTCATGCTCGAATAAATTCTTACTTTGGGCGAGATGTCTTGACGGTGATAAAGCACTTGAATTATTCCGTTATCAATTAGCACAAAAAACATATGCTAATTTGTTTGATACACACGCACCGTTCCAGATAGACGGTAATTTCGGTTCGGCGGCAGGTGTTATGGAACTTCTTATGCAGTCACAGACGGGAACTGTTTACATACTTCCTGCATTGCCTACAGAATGGAATAGCGGTGAAATAAGCGGTATTAAGGCTAAAAACGGTGCAGAAGTATCTATTAAATGGAGTGATAATAAAGCAACGGAAATAAAGATTACACCGACTGTTGACGGTAATATTACAATCGGTTACGAAAAAGATAATATATTAAAATTAAACTGTGAGAATATAAAGTTTGTAGACGGCAAATATACTATTGAAAATGCAAATGCAGGAGAAACATATATATTTACTGAATAATTGTTATAAAAAACTGATATTTAAAGAACGGATATTTAATTATATCCGTTTTTTTTGAAAAAAACTCTTTAAAAATTCAAAGAAATGTGATAAAATTTTAACAATAGATACAAAAGGAGATTGTTAAATGAAAAATAAAGTGAAAATCATTACTGCATTGCTGATAACCGCGTTATGCACGACTTCGGCATATGCGGCGGAAAATCTTATAAAAAATGATAGCTTTGAAACTGAATTACTCGGAACAAACGGTTGGCGTTTTTCAGGTAGGGACGGTTGGGTTTATGAAAATGAAAACTCTGCCGATTGTACAACAGACGAAGTGCACAGCGGTGAAAAGGCACTTCATTTCAACAGTGCTGTTGTTGCACAGAGAGTTGAACTGAAAAGAAATGTGACATACACACTTGAATTTTATATAAAAGCCAAAGAGGATTGTACTGTAAATGTAGGTTTCTTTGACGGTTCACAGGATTGGCCGGGAAGTTATCCAGTAAAAACGAAAGAAATATCGGTAAATACTGATTGGACAAAGCATACAATCGAATTTGAATGTAACAATACTCAAGATTATTTGGCATATTTTAATTTGTGGGATAAAGCGGACGTTTATGTTGATGATGTTGTATTGAAAGAAGCCGATGGGTACATATCACGTCTTATGACAGGCGTTGACGGTGACGGTGCAATAAGTTATTCAGCCGATTATAAAGGCGGTAAGCTGTTTGGTGTGGCACTGTATGACGAGAATAACAAACTTATCGGTTTTAAAAACAATTCAACATCGGGAACTTTTGAAAATGTGAGCGGTTACGGCAAATATACAGTGAAGTCATATTTGCTCGAAGACGATAATTTGCGTTCAAAGACACAAGAAATTGAATATAACGAGGACAGCAGTAAAAATGAAGATACGTCAATCGGTAAAGCAAAAAGTCTGACATTATCGGAGCATAATGTGACAATAAATGTCGGTGATGAAAATAAAATATTGGACGCCGTTATTATGCCGGAATTTGCGTATGACAACAAGGTTGCATGGAAAAGTTCTGACGAATCGATAGTAAAAGTAAGCGAAAACGGTATTTTAACACCTGTCTCAAACGGCAATGCTACAATTACCGTATCATCAGAGGACGGAATGCTTACGGACGAATGTAAAGTCACAGTGACCGACAAAAAATCCGAGCGACTGTCATTGAATAAAACAAGTATAGAGTTAACCGAGATAGATTCGGTTTATCCGTTATCGGCAAATATTGAAAATTCCGACTTGGTTTGGAAATCTGACAACGAAAATATTGCAAGCGTGACAGACGGAGTTGTTACGGCGAAAGGCAAGGGCAAAACTACAATTACGGTTTCAACTTCTGACGGTAAGCAAACCGCAAAATGTGCGGTTAATGTCAATACATCTGACAACACTATCACAAACGATACATTTTTTAAAGACACTGACGGCAATTATATATATTCACAGGGCGGTTGTATTCAAAAGTTTGGTGACAAATATTATTGGTATGGTGTAAAATATAAAGAAGCGGATATATATGCTAAAAATCCCGAAAACGGCAAAGCGGGAAATGCCGCTTACGAAACATTTACTTGTTATTCGTCGGACGATTTGGTGAATTGGAAGTTTGAGGGTTATCCTCTTACCGGTGAACCGAACGGTTGGGTTGGCAGAATGGGTGTTGTTTATAATGAAAACACGAAAAAATATGTGTTAATTTCTCAATATGCACCGGGTATGGTTTATGCGGTAAGTGATAAGCCTGAAGGACCATTTAAGATTGACCATATTCAAAAAACGTTGCCAATTCAAAATGATGTTACAGGTGACCAAACTTTGTTCCAAGATGATAACGGCAAAGCATATATAATATGCTCAAGTGCAAACGGACGTGCTTATCAATATGTAATTCCGCTTAGAGAATCAGACTTTTTGGATATAGACGAAGAAAATATCAAAATGCTTTTCTATGATGAAGACGGCAGTTACATAGATGAAAACGGCGAAGTGGATAAGAAAGACAAAACAGGTATAGAGGGTAATTGTATGTTTAAATATAACGGCAATTACTATTATACAGGCTCTGATTTATACGGCTGGAATTCGTCAAGAGTGTATGTAATGCAGTCTGACAGCATTTTGGGCGATTATAATAAAGATACGGGACTTCCATATATAATGAATAACACACGAGATAGTTTTGCTCACAATTCGCAAGCAGGCTTCTATACAACGATTCACGGAAGTGAAAACGATTTGATTATTTATTGCGGTGACAGATGGGGCGATTTTGCAGGTAACGGAATCGGATATAATCAATGGGTACCGCTATCATTTGATAAAGAAGGCAAACCGTACTTTAACAATCTTCATCAATGGAAGTTGGACGCTGAAAAAGGTACTTGGGAAGTCGGAGAGGGCAATAACTATATTTCCAATCCAGAATTTGAGGCGGACAGAAAAATAACAGCAACACCAACAGGTTGGAAAGTGCGTGACAATGTCGGCAATTATTCTGTATCCAATGCACGCGGAAATGTTGACAGCGGTAATTTTGTAATACAGGAAACTGCACCGGAAGATTATATTTCAGATTTATATCAAGAAATAACTGATTTACCTAACGGAACGTATACAATGACTGCGTGGGTAAAAAGCAGTGGCGGACAAAATGTATGTAATGTATACGCACAAAGCGGTGACGAAAAGAAAACATATTCCGTTAAAACAAATATTGATGATTGGAAAGAAATTGTTGTTGCAACAGATATAAAAGTGACAGATGGAAAATGTACAGTAGGACTATATTCGGACGCTCACGCAAATGAATGGGTACAGATGGACAATGTGAGATTGGTTAAAAATATAGAATAGAAATGCAATTCGGAAATCAAGCTTAAAAACTAAGCTTGATTTCTTTTTTGAAAAAAATCAAGAAATATTGACAAAATCGGTTAGTTGTGCTAAACTAATTAAGGTTAGAGGATACTAACCTTAATTGTGATTTAAAGCAAAGGAGAGATATATTATGAGTACAGCGATTATAGTAGCAGTATTGATAGTTATAGCAGTTATAGCTATTAGAAGTTATGCTAAAAAACTGACTTCGGGGTGTTGCGGCGCTGAAATCGAACACGTTAAGAAAATTAAGGTTGAGGATAAAGATGTGTCACATTATCCGTACTGCGTTCAGATAGGCATAGACGGAATGACTTGCAATCGCTGCAAAGCGAGAGTCGAAAATACACTTAACAGTGAGGACGGCGTATGGGCAGAAGTTGATTTAAGTCAAAATTTAGCAACAGTACATATGAAAAATAATTTATCTGAATTATTTTTGAGAAAACTTGTTTCAAGTGCCGGATATATTATGACTACATACAACGCACAATAATATTTACGTTAATATAAATAGCAGAAGATTAAATTCTTCTGCTATTTTTGTGCAAGACTAACTTTCTAATTTTATACATATGTGCTATAATAGTAGTAGTTAAAATATTTGGAGGAATGTATGTAATGAAAAAGAGTAAAGGCATATCAAATCAGATGGATATGCTGAATGGAAGTATTTTTGATAAAATTTTATTATTTGCACTTCCGTTGGCGATAAGCAGTATATTGCAGCAACTGTTTAATTCGGTTGATGTGGCGGTTGTCGGAAGGTTTGCGAGCAGTGAGGCTCTGGCGGCGGTTGGAAGTAACAGTTCGGTTATAAGCTTGCTGATAAATCTGTTTGTGGGAATTTCAGTCGGTGCGAATGTTGTCATAGCAAATTATATAGGGCAGGGAAAAACAGAAAAAATTCAAGATGCAGTTCATACTGTAATGATAGTTTCGCTTATAAGCGGTGTATTTCTACTTGTGTTAGGATTGATGATTGCAAGACCTATTCTTGAAATTATGGGAACACCCGAAAATGTAATAGATTTAGCGGTATTGTATTTGCACATTTACTTTTTGGGAATGCCGTTTTTGATGATATATAATTTTGGAGCAGCTGTTTTAAGAAGTAAAGGTGATACAAAAAGACCTTTGTATTGTCTGATTATATCTGGAGTAATAAATGCCTGTCTTAATTTGTTGTTTGTAATAGTATTCAAATTAAGCGTAGCGGGAGTGGCGATTGCAACGGTAATAGCTGACGGAGTGAGTGCGGTTCTTATAATATATTTTCTGATGAATGAAGAAGAAACAATCAGATTAAGGCTTAATAAATTAAAAATAAAGAAAAGCGAATTGATAAAAGTTATCAAAATAGGTGTACCGGCGGGCTTGCAAGGAGTGGTGTTCTCTGTTTCAAATGTCTGTATACAGACTGCTATAAACAGTTTCGGCTCTGACGCAGTTGCCGGCTCTGCCACCGGATTGAATTTTGAATATTTTACATATTTTACAATTAGTGCATTTGTACAAGCGGCAGTAACATTTACAAGTCAAAATTACGGTGCAAGAAATTTTAAACGTTGTAAAAAGATATTCGTATACAGTATGATTTCAAGTGTGGTTATATGCGGATTGATGAGTGCTATATTTGTTGTGTGGCGTGACTTCTTCGCAGAAATTTATACTACTGATAAAGCCGTTCTTGAATATGCGTCAATAAGAATGGTCCACGTATTGTTGTTTGAATGTTTGGCAAGCTCGTATGAAATAGGCGGTGCGGCATTGAGGGGATTGGGATATTCAATGACTCCGGCGGTGCTTACTGTATTGGGGTCGTGTGTGTTTAGATTAATATGGATATACACCGTATTCAATAAGTTCAGAAGTTTTGAAATGCTGATGAATGTGTATCCTGTTTCGTGGATTATAACAGGTATTGCGATGTTAATTACATATGCAATAGTGAGGAAAAAGTTGTTTAAAGAAACATAATAAAAATTAAAAAAACAAATAATATTTTTAAAATAAGGCAAAAAAATAACCGTTCATATCGAACGGTTATTTTTGTAACATCAATTACTTATTTTTCTTTGCTGCTTTTCTTTCTTGAGCAGCAGCTGCTTTAGCTTTCATATCTGATTCTTTCCATGAAGCCCAGAATGTGCTGGCAATAAAGATTGATGTGTATGCACCTGCAAGGATACCTACGATTAGAGGAAGAGCAAATTCCTTGATTGCAGATACACCAAGAATGTAAATAAGAACGATTGTAATTAGTGTTGTTATTGTTGAGTTGATTGTACGACCCATTGTTTCAAAAACACTTCTGTTAACCATTTCTGAAATAGTTTCATTCTTCTTACGTGACTTTGTGTTTTCTCGAATTCTGTCAAAGATAACGATTGTATTATTGATAGAATAACCTACAACAGTAAGCATTGCCGCAATGAAGTTTGTATTAAGCGGAATGTTTGTTATAGCATAAATCGCAGCCATGATAAGTACGTTGATTGCAAGAGCTATAACAGCCATAATAGCACTTCTCCACTCGAAACGAATTGCAATGTAAATCAAGATACAGATTATAGCAAGCAATGTGTAAAGCAAAGCTTTTCTTTGAATTTCGTTACCGAAACTTGCTGATGCAGATGATACTGAAAGTAAATCATCATCTGAAAGATTATACTTATCTTTTAGTGCATTGAAAATTTCAGTCTTAACAGTTTCGTCAACAGGAGGAGTTTTGATTACTGCAACCTGAGGATTGTCACCTGTTTGAACTTTTGCTGATACAGTATCAACAGTTTTTTCTTGGATTAAGTCAGCGACTTCTTTATTGTCGAAATCAGTGTGCATATTAACTTGCATTCTGATACCGCCCATAAATTCAACGTCGAAGTTAAATCCGCCGTGTACGATATATAGAACAATACCGGCAATAACAATTAGTGCGGGGATAAGCACGAATTTCCATCTGTTTTTAGTCAAATCTTTCATTATTCTTCCGCACCTCCTTTTTTTGCTTTTGCGTTATAGAATAGACTTCTGTTTTCGATACCGATACCTACAAGTTGCTTTAGAAGGAACTTTGTGATAACGATAGCAGTAAACATACTCAAAATAACGCCGATTCCAAGTGTAGTAGCAAAACCTGTAACGGCACCGATACCTGAGATGTAAAGAACTACACAAGAAATGATTGTTGTAATGTTAGAGTCAAGGATTGCTGAGAATGCCTTATCAAAACCTGCCGAAACAGATGCTCTGATAGTTTTACCAACTTTTAATTCTTCCTTCATTCTTTCAAATATGATACAGTCAGCATCGACCGCCATACCGATTGAAAGAACGATACCGGCAATACCTGAAAGACTTAGGTTAACATGGAATATACCCATTGCCAAACCGATAAGTCCGACATATATTAACAATGAAATATCTGCGATAAGACCAGGAATTCTGTACATAATAACCATAAAGATCATTATAAGAATGATACCGATTGCAGCAGCCAAAAGGCTTGTAGGAAGTGCATTTGCACCAAGTTCGGCACCTACTGTTTCTTGAGAGATAACTTTCATATCAAACGGAAGTTGACCAGACTTAATCTTGTTAGCAAGGTCTTGTGCGGTTTCAGGAGTGAAATCACCTGAAATTATGCATGAGTCAGAATTGATTTCTTCTGAAACTCTCGGAGAAGAAATATCTTTTCCGTCCATTTGAATTGAAATGTAGTTTTTGCATTCACTTGATCTTGCGGCAGCAGCCTTAGTTGCGTCGGCAAACTTTTGCTTTGCTTCAGCATTAAATTCAACCTGAACGTAAGATTGAGCCGAACCTGTCTGTGAAGTCTTACCGTATTGGTAAGAAGCGTTCTTGATGTCTGTAGCACCGTCAAGAATTACGTTGCCGTCAGCATCGTTAAATGTAAGTTTTGCTGTATCGCCAAGTAGGCTTGCAGCTTGGTCTGTTTCAAATACTGAAGGTATTTCAACAGTAATTTTTCCGCCTTCGCCTTGAGATATACGTGCTTCTGTATATCCCGCATTAGTCATACGAGTTTGGAAAATTGATTCGACAACCTGCATTTGGTCGTCGGTCGGAGCGTCTGAATCAGCTTGGAAAGTTATAACTGAACCTCCGGCTAAGTCGATGCCCTTTTTGATACCTGTTTCGCCGAACATACCGCCATATGAAAAACCAGCTATGTTAAAACCTATAAAGGCTACATAGTTAAGCAAAATGGCACATACAACAACGAAACAAAGAGTGATAATGCTCTTCTTTTTCATTTGCGTATCCATTCCTTTCTTTGTTGGGTTCTATTTGCTCATTAAAACCCATTATAAAATAGCATAAAGTTATTATATCGCTATACAACCTTTTCGTCAATAAAAATTATATTACTATAATGTAACAAAAAGGTTACAATCAGATTAATCATAGGTATAAAATACTTGCGTATATTACATATTTGTTATAGAATAATTATAAGTAAAGAATTGTTTGGAATTAAATTGACAAAAATAGGAGAGAAAAATGGACAGAAAAGAAAAGATACTTTCATATATGTGTTCAAAAGAATATATTCCGCTTAAATTTGCCGAATTGATGACTGTACTTGACGTACCGGCGGAAGATGAGGAAGAACTTCGCGATATATTAACCGAACTTTGTATTGAGGGTAAAATATATATGACTAAAAAAGGCAGATATATGAGCGTTGAGGGAGAAAACTCAACGGTAGTAGGTAAACTTGTCTGTAATGCAAAAGGCTTTTTCGGTTTTGTAATATGTGACGACGAAAACGAAAGTGACATATTTATTTCCGGTGACGATATGGGTGACGCTATAAACGGCGATAGAGTTATCGTTCATATTGACGATAACAACAATGCAAAAGGTCACCGACAAGGTCATATAACCAAGGTGCTTGAACGCGGAAACAAGGTTATTGTCGGTGTTATATATAAGGAAAAAGATCGATATTTTTATGTGCGTCCCGATAACAGAAAAATATATTCAAAAATTATTATAGCTCAATCGGACGCAATGACGGCTCAAATGGGTGACAGAGTTGCCGTACAGATTACAAGATACAGTGATAAGAAAAAGATTTTCGGTGAAGTTATAAGTGTTCTCGGACAACAGGATTCGCTTAAAAGTTGCATTGAGGGTATTATATTAGGAAATGATATTAAGCAGGAATTTGATAAAGAAACATTAAATGAGGCTGATAAAATCCCTCAAACAGTGACGGAAAACCAATTTGCAGGCAGAGAAGATTTAAGAGATATGATTATTTTCACCATTGACGGTGATGACGCCAGAGATTTTGATGACGCTGTATCTCTTACGTTAAAGAACAACGGGAACTATTATCTCGGTGTGCATATAGCCGATGTTTCGGAATATGTAAAAGAGGGTACAGCACTTGAAAATGAGGCATACAAGCGTGGTACAAGCGTGTATTTGGCAGACAGAGTTATTCCTATGCTGCCGACCAGTCTTTCAAACGGCATCTGCAGTCTTAATCCGCAAGTGGACAGATTGACTTTGTCTGTATTTATGGAAATTACGGGTGACGGAAATGTTGTGAGCCACAAGCTTTGTAAATCGGTTATTTGCTCAAAAGAACGAATGACATATAATAATGTAAATAAAATGCTTGAAGACGGTGACGAAGAACTTTGTGAGAGATACAAGCATATTTTGCCGACATTGAAACTAATGGAGGACTTGGCACAAATATTAAAGAATAAACGTACTTTAAGAGGTGCGATACAGTTCGATTTTCCTGAAAGTCATATAGTTGTGAATGAAAACGGAGAGCCGATTGAAATAGAAAAAGAAGTACGCGGTACTTCAAACAAAATGATAGAAGAATTTATGCTTTCGGCAAATGAAACAATCGCCGAATATGCTTTTTGGTCTGAAATACCGTTTGTATACAGAAACCATGAGGCACCGACACTTGAAAAGATAATGACTTTTAATGAATTTATACTTCATTTCGGATTGTCGTTTAAGGGTAAGATTGACAGAGATACACCTATTCATCCAAAGGCTCTGCAACAAATACTCGATACAGTAAAAGATACACCGCAGGAGCGTATTGTTGCGTCAACAATGCTGCATTCGCTTATGAAAGCAAAGTACAGTGAAGAAAATCTCGGTCATTTCGGACTTGCGGCAAAATATTACTGTCATTTTACTTCGCCGATAAGACGTTATCCCGATTTGGCGATACACAGAATATTAAAAGATTTTCTTGACGGCAAGGTTACGGGGAACAGAATTTCATATCTTGCAGGTTACGTTTCGGCGGCAAGCAAACATTCAAGCGATTGTGAAGTAAATGCGGAAACGGCCGAACGTGACGTTGACGATTTGATGAAAACGGCTTACATGTCATCATTTATCGGACAAACCTTTGAGGGTGTGGTTGCAAATGTGACTAATTTCGGTATGTTTGTAGAACTTGAAAATTCGGTTGAGGGTTTAATAAGAGTTGAAAATATGACCGATGATTATTATGAGTATGACGAAAAGGTAAATACGCTTACCGGCAGAAGAAAACAGAAGTCGTATACTACCGGTGATGTGGTAAATATAGTTGTTGCGAGAACTGATATTCTTTCAAGACAGATTGACTTTGTTTTAGCTAAAGACGCGGACCGTAAGTTACTTAAAAAGTTCGCAAAACCGATAGAAATTCCTAAATCGGAAAAACACGGTAAGAAGTCAAAAAGGAAAAAGAGTTTTAAGAAATACAATAAGAAGAAAAAGTAGGTTTACAAATGGAGAAATTTGAAATTATAATAACAACATTGTTCGGACTTGAATCGCTTGTCGCAAGAGAAGTACGTCGTCTTGGCTATGAAACAACTTCAGTTGAGGACGGCAGAGTTACGTTTATGGGTGATAATGAGGCTGTTTGCAGAGCAAATATGTGGATAAGAACAGGAGAGAGAGTGCTTATAAAAACTGCCGAATTTACTGCGGTCACGTTTGACGAATTGTTTGAAAAGACAAAATCTGTTGATTGGAGTAAATGGATTGGCAAAAATGACGCTTTTCCTGTGAAAGGATATTCCTTAAAGTCAACTCTTGCAAGCGTAAGGGATTGTCAGGCAATTATAAAGAAAGCAACTGCTGAAAGTCTTTCAAATAAATACGGCATAGAATGGTTGCCAGAGGACGGCGCAAATTATCAAATACAGTTTTCAATTTTTAAAGATAAAGTTACACTTATGATAGATACGTCTGGCGAGGGACTTCACAAACGCGGTTACAGACAACATTCAAATGTTGCACCACTAAAAGAAACACTTGCCGCCGCAATGGTTGAACTGAGTCATTGGAAATTTGAATATCCGCTATGTGATCCGTTTTGCGGCAGCGGTACAATTCCTATTGAAGCCGCAATGATAAAAAGAAACATTGCTCCGGGAATAAACCGAGAATTTGCGGCACAAAATTTTGCGTGGATAGATGAAGAGTTGTGGGTTAAGTCCGTTGAAGAAGCCAAAAGCTTGGAAAGAAATGTGCCGCTTGAAATTTATGCGTATGATATAGAAAACGAATATGTTGAATTGACAAATGAAAATGCCCGAATTGCAGGTGTGGGTGACTTTGTTAAAGCGGAAAAAGGTGACGCACGAAAAATTCACTTCGATATGCCGTATGGTACAATTATTTGTAATCCGCCTTACGGTGAAAGAATAGGTGAAATTAAAGAATGTGAAAAACTGTATAAGGAAATAGGCAAAAGCTTTAATGCACTTGATAAGTGGTCGTATTATATTATCGCGTCAAACGAAAACTTTGAATCGCTGTTCGGAAAAAAAGCAAATAAAAAGCGTAAATTGTATAACGGTATGATTAAGTGCAATCTATATCAATTTTTCGGAGAGCGTCCGCCTAAAACCAACAAGTAAATTTATACCGATTGAAAATTTCAATCGGTATTTTTTATAATGTCACTATTTGCAAACTTTTCTCTATAATTTGCAATTCAAAACTTCTTTATAAAATTGTATAATTTAATTAATAAAAAAGTAATTGTGCGAAAGGAGTATAACTATGAAGTGCAAAAAAGTTATAAGTCTAATTACAACATTGGCAATGTGTATATCAATGTTTTCTGCTTTTTCTGTAACGTCATTTGCAGAAAATGATAATACATATTCGTGTGATTTTACATCACTTGTCAAAGATAATGCAGACACAACATACGGAACGGCTGATGATATATACGATATTGACGATTATACAAAAGCGGTTTTAACGTATACAGGAACATATGTATCGGCAGACGGAAAGGTTTACTTAAAGAGCAGTAAGGTTACAAATGCCAATTCGTCATACAGCAATGGAAGTTATGTATCATTTACTGCGCCGTCAGACGGAAAAGCAAGGTTTGAGGGAAAGGATATAGGTGTATATATAGATAACACATATAAGGGTTATTCAAATGGTAATTATGATATGAAAGCAGGAGAAACAATGTATTTGGGTTACAGAAAAGGAACTTCATATCTACAAAATATTACATTCACACCAACTGAAACTCCCGAAGAAACTGTAACACCAACAGAAAATCCGATACAAACATCAAATCCACAGTCAACACCTAAAGCAGATGCTGAGAGAGAAGTCTTATATGAGGAGGATTTTGAAAACTGTACGGTCGGAGATAAAGCGTCGGGTAACAGTACAAGCGTTGACGGTTGGAAATCACCTGCCGGAACAGCAGAATTAAAAAGTGACAGCAATCAAACAATAAACAAATATCTTGCAGTTACTTCAGGTAAAAGCGGTACTGCACGTTCAACATACAAAGGTATAACTGAAATTAATGATAATTTTGTCCTTGAGGCAGATATAAAGACAACAAATTATAAAACGAATGTTTCTAATTTTGAAGTTCTTGAAAAAACAGGTTCACTATATATGAATCACGGTTGTTACAGTAATGCAAAGTACACATTTAAAATGAACAGACCGGCGGACTTAAATAAATTTGTTATAAATAACGGTGTATCGGACAGCGGACTTTCGCTTGACAGATATGCTCAGCCGACTGTTTTGACAAAAGAAATACCTGATGATTGGATTCATGTAAAAGTGATAGGTGATTTTACAAATAAAACGGCTACGGCATACATAACGTCACTTGACGGAAATATGGTATATTATCACGGAAGAACAAATATATCGGAGGATATAACATCATTTAGCTGTCTTGCACTTTTGGCACCGTCAAACGGAGTTGATACTTGCATTGACAATATCAAAATTTCAAAAGCACTTGATTCGGATTTAAGCGAAGTATTCCATACAGTAAAAATAAATAACAGCATTGATGAATTTTCACAGTATGTCTGTGACGGTGAAAGTGTTGTAAACATACCGGATATGTCGGCATACGGCAAGTATTTTGAGGGGTGGAGTGTTGACGGTCAACTATTACGCTCTGACGATTTAAACAAATATCAAATTACAAAAGATACAACAATCACAGCACAAATATCACAAGATTATATTGAAAATATTGCAACGGTAGAATTTAATTCATTCCCGACAAACAATATGCTTGTTATGGGACCTGATTCCGATACATATGCTGACAATGAAATTTCATTGAAGATTGTCGGTGAAAGAGGAACAAGTATAGTAACAAACCCTGATTCAAGGGTAAAAGATTATAAAATTGATTGGCAGTTTGACGGTTTCAGAACACTTGGCGGCAAGCCGACAGGTGAAAGCGGAACATTTCCGGGAACACAGGTGTATTGTGACAGTTACGGAAGTGTAACGGTAAACAGTGCAAATCAAAGTTCAGTCAATTTTAAACTAAAGAATACATCTGCTAACTATTATGGCATGGTAACTGCCACAGTTACATATAACGGCAAGACAGCTAAAGTGTCATGCCCGTTGGTACTGTTAGCTGATACAGAGGCTAATTCTGATGTATACTTGCCAAAAGCCGGTTATACCGCAGATTACAACAATTACGAAAGAGGTTTAGTCGGATATACAACATCACAAAACGATATTTTAACAGGCGGTTGGTCAACAGACGGCTCTGATAAGAGTAATATTGTTTTGAAATCAGATAACAGCGGTAAATATTTGAGTCTGTCTCGTGAACTTACAGGAAACTCATCATATATTAACAATAATGCAGGGCAGATTACATCACAAACTAATTTTGAACAAGATGTGCGTTTCGGCATAGACGGAACTATCGGTTATATAGGCGGAAACGTGACAGAAAGCACATCAGTTGGCTTTGAATTGTCTTTTACAGATTCAAAATTCAGCTTGAACGGTACAGAAATCGGAACAGGTGAAAAGAATAAGTGGTATCACATAGTTGTAACAGCCGATCCGACAGTAAAGAAATGTATAGCAAAGATATATAACTTGGATTCAAACAGCGATTATAACGGCAAAACTCCGTTAATACAATCTGAATTGACAAACTTCAACGCAAATTACACAACAGGCAAGTACTATAGAATTACATTATCAAAAGATAAATCAAGTTCTATAGATATAAATAACGTTAAAATTCAATCGGCACAGGTTGACACAGATTCATTTAAAATAAACGGGCAGGATACGGTTAATATTCCTACAAGTGACAGTGTAAAAGTGCCTATGACAGTATCTGCAAATATGACAGACGGTAATGCTGCATTCGGTGCAGCTGAATGGAAGATTGACGATGAATTTGCGGAGGGTGTTTCTGTTGAAACGAATAGCACTGATTCGCATTCGGCAAATCTTGTTGTAAGCTCAACGGCGTCTGCCGGCGACGTACCTATTAAAGTGACATTAGGCGGAAAGTCTGTAACAAAGACAGTAAAACTAATCGGTACAAATGACAGTATTGCATTTGTAAAATCACCTGTCGGTGCACAAATACCGAGCAGTAACAAATATGAGGCAGTTGTTAAAAACGGAAATGCGGAAGTATTGACAGACAAGACTGTAACATACAAACTATATAATTCAGATAACACAACAGAATATACAGGCAATGATATAAAAATCGCAAGTGACGGTACATTAACAGTATCATCATCTGCAAAGCCGACAGACATCTATGTTAGAGCAACATCAACCGATTCAAACGGTAAAACGCTTGAAAAATCGGTTAAGGTAAACGTATATAATCTAAAATTCAATTTCACAACAAGTGCAAAAGACGGTTATACATCAGTAACTTCTTCAACCGAATATAAGGAAAGTCGTGGCTTTGGTATAGACGGAACTTGTGCAGACGGTGAAAGCTATATGAGCGGTCAGAATTTTGGTTTTAAACTTAACTTGACAGCAGGTGAAGTATATGAAATTACGGCAGTTTATGAGGGCACAATCAAGTGTGAAAGAGTAAATTCGTCCCTTACAGGCTTTGAAAGAACTAAAAAGACATTAGAAAGTGATACATATAAGACGGCGGTATTCGGTGACGGTGTGCTAGATATTACATTCTCGGGTGACGGTAAGCTATCATCATTGACAGTTGAAAAAGTAGAACGCACAGCAAACAGTAAGCCTGCATGGTGGACAATAGGCGATTCTACGGTACAGCAAAACGGAAGTTGGGCTTATACGCTTAATAATACATTGTCTGATTATCCGAAACTATCAAATGTTATAAGTGCATTTTATAACAGCGGTCAAGCAGGACGTCAGCACCGTTCATATTATACAGAAGGTTTACTTAACAATGTCCTATGCGGTATTAAACCGGGTGATGTTGTTTCAATAAGCGGTATGGGAACAAATGATACATCTTCGACAAAAGATGAATTTAAAGAGTATAATAACATTTATATAGACGCTATCAAAGCAATGGGCGCAAAGGTAATATTGGGCAGTTACACACCGACAGGTAATTACGGCTCAACTCAAGACAAGGTTTATGACGCAGATAATGTATTGTTCAAAGGTATGAGAACAAACAGTTATGATACCGCAATCAGAGAAGTATATAACGAAAGAGAGAACGATACAAATATCATAGGCTTTGTCGATATTGGAAAAATTGCAGATAACGTTATGACAAATGATGTGAGAACAGTATATAATACTGCAATTCAAAGCGGAAAAACCGAAATTGAGGCAAGAGCAAAAGCACAGGAAAGAGCCACGGCACTTATGAGTATGTGGAAGGACTATAATCATTATTATACAGATTTCTCAAACTACATCTTACCTCAAATAACAACTCGTGTGGCACAACTTGTGACAGGTGAAAAACAAGACGATATACCTCAAGTTATAAATCTTGAAAAGGCTGAAACGGAAAGTTTAAAAATTACAGGTACATCAATAAAGAACGGTTCAATTTTAGTTGGCATTGATAAAGGTTTTGAGGGCGTTGCAATCTGTGCGCTATACGATAAAGACGGACTTTTAAAGCAGATTGTTACCGAAACAGACAACACAGCCGAAAAAACTTTGACACTTAAAATGCCTAAAACTAAAGACGGATATGCAGTAAAAGTGATGAATTGGGACAGTTTGGATAAGATGACCCCAATCGGAAAAACACATTCGATAAAAGTAAGCGATATAGAAGATTTATCAGACGAAGATACTTCATCAGAAGAAATAACATCATCAGACGAATATATAGACGTATCAGAGCTTACTTCATATGATAGCAATACATACAGAGTTTATAACAGTGACGGAACATACGAAAGCGTCAAGGCAGAAAACGGAAAAGTTCATAATACATCAAAATCAGAAGTGACGGTAGTGCCGGAGTATAAATTTGAATTTACCAATACTTCTTCATCAAAAGATGAATATATAAACGGATATGTAAAAGTCAATGCAAATTCTTATACAGAAGAAAAAGGTTACGGACTTGGAAACGGTGATTATCATATTAACGAAAACGGTTGCTTGCCGACAGGTGACAATACTATAAAAATAGATGTACTTGACGGTTTTTATGACATTACTGTATACAGAAAAGGCGGAGCGAGAGCAGATGTTTATAATAACGGTGTTCAGATTATAAATAATACTACATCATCGGGTTCACAAAACCGTCCGTCAGGATATGGTGTAATGTATGCACCAAGAATGGAAGTTACAGGCGGTCAGATAAATCTTACAATCGGTAACACTTCGAGCGGAAACGAGAGAGTTGCGTCGGTTGAAGTTGTCAGAGTACCCAAAAAGTATAAAAAGCAAGTTGTTTGGATAGCGGGTGACAGTGAATCCGCAAATTACTATCCGCAAAATGCAGACGGTGACGACTTGGATAACAATAAAGTTATGATGACAGGCTTCGGTATGCAGCTTGAAAAGTTCCTTTCACCGACAAAATATGCGGTTGCTAACTTCGGTCAGCCGAGTGCTACTGTTAAGACTTGGTATAACGAATGCTTTGAATCGGTTAAAAAGTTAATTCAAAAAGATGATGTTTTGATTATTGACTTCGGTATTAATGATTCGGTAAGTTCATCAAATAAGATTACTATTGATGAAATGAAACAGTATATGAGTGAAATGGCGGCTATGGCGAAAGAAAAAGGTGCAGTACCTGTTCTTATAAGCCCTGTTTACAACAGTAAATATCAGCACAAAACATATTTCACATACAGCACTTCAACAAAGATTAATGCTATAACTGAATTTGCCGAGAGTATCGGTGTGGAGTGCATAGACCTTAATAAATACACTCAATTATATGTAAATCAAGCCAAAACAGATACAAATGATACAAATTGGGCGGTTAATAATTATCAGGTAGGCGATAACCTACACTTGACACAACATTCCGCTTTGCTTGCGTCATCATTTATTGCGGCAGAATTAAAGAGTATGGGATATGAAACAACCGATTATTCATATACATATAAAGATTTATCGAGTCTTTCTGCCGACAGTGACAGTAAGGTTATCAGAGGTGAAGAAAGCGGAGTGACAAGAGTTTATTCCGTTGCAGAGGCTGAAAAGTTTATAAAAGCCAATACAGAATCTTTACCTACAATCGAAAAGAAGTGGGACTTTGCAGAAAACACAACGGCGACAGAGGGTGAAAATGTACCGGTTGTGTCAGGCTCTGCGGCTTGGAACGAAACGAATCAGAACATTAAATTTAACGCAAATGTAACTGCACCGGGTACTTTGTCATTGAAATTAAACCCCGCAATAGGTAATAAGGCGAATGTTAATTTTGATTTGTATGTCGGTGCACTGGGCGGACAGACGTTTACATACACGATTAATGACAGTGAGGGTACAAATCTTGTAAATTGCTCATTTAACGTATATAACGGTACAGGAAGTATGGTTATAGGCGGTGAAGAAATTGCTGTTGACAGTGATGTTACATCAGCGGTATCAAAGGTAAGCGGTGACGGTATGTCAGCGTCAGTAACTCAAGTGTCAAATGAGATTAATTTTGCGACTAATACAGTTACTGTAAACATAGGCTCAAAATCATTTACCGGCAAGCTCACAGGAGCAGAAACAGGATTGATTTCGGATATATCGTTTAAGTCGGAGCGTTCAAAGAAAGCTGACAGAAGTATATATCTTGACAATCTTGTAGTAAGAGAATACGAAACTGATTCATCGGATACAGACGAAACTGCGTTCCCTAAGTTTAAAAGCGGAACATATACAAAAGACGGAAGTACACTGAAATACAGATATTATCTTCCTGAAAATTATGACAGTTCAGTATCGTATCCGGTAGTAATGTTCTTACACGGTGAAACAAGAAAGGGTAACGATAATGAAAAGCAGTTGTATAATTCACAAGATTTATTTGATAAGGTTATAGAACAGGAAAGTACAAATCCTTGTATTCTTGTTGCACCGCAATGCAGTGCAGATAGTAATTGGACTGATTTGTCGGATATGATTGACGGAGTTGTAAAAGATATTCAAAATCAGTATAGTGTAAACAGTGAGAAAATATATATTGCAGGTTATTCAGAGGGTACAGAGGGTTGTTATAAGGTTATCTCTGATAATCTCGATAAGTATGCAGGAATAATTGCAATAGCAGGAAAAGGCGATACAACGTCAGCACAGGCAATAGCAAAAAATAATACAGGTGTAATGATTTTTGCGGGCAGCGAGGACGATACGGAAATTAATAATTCTTCAAAGGCAATGTATAAAGCGCTTGTCGAAAACGGTGCGACGAATGTTGAATATAAAGAAATTTACGGCGAAGGTCATAATATTCTGAAGTCAGCTGCGAATACATCAGGCTTGCTTGATTGGTTGTTTGCAAGGAATTTAACAGACAATAAGACTGAAAACACAAAAACTGTTGACTTGGCTATATTTATGGGGCAGTCAAATATGGCAGGACGTGGCGAATACGCTGACGCGACAGAATGTCCGATAGGCGCAGGATATGAATTCAGAAGTGTATCAAATGCAGATATGTTATTCGGTGTATCAGAACCTTTTGGCAAGAGTGAAAACAACGATTCTATAAATGACAACGGAAGTAACGGTGTAGACAGAAGAAGTGGGGATATGGTTTCATCACTTATGAACAGCTATTATGCCCAAACAGGTGTTCCGATTGTAGGAATCCAAGCATCAAGAGGCGGTACAAATATAGGATATTGGAATACTGCGGCACAAAAGAATGAGGCACAGTCGCGACTTGCCGCCGCTAAAACATATCTTGAAGATAACGGTTATACTGTTAATCATATCTTTATGGTTTGGTGTCAAGGCGAGGCAGATGCGGATAAAATTTATTCGGGAAGTCAGTCGGCAGCGTCATATAAGTCACAGACGCTTAATGTGTTTGAGTATATGAAAACAGTGGGCGTTACAGATATGTTCATAGTTCAAACAGGTCACTATAACGGTGACGACGATACAGACGGCAAACATGATGAGGCATATGTCACAGTACACGATGCACAAGCAGAACTTGCAAGTGAGAATGATAATGTTTATACAGTAGGTTCATTCCTTGAATTTAAGGAAAATATGAAAGACAATTATCATTTTCACCAAATCGCATATAATACAGTTGGCATAGCGGCAGGTAAAGCAATAGCAGAGGTATACAATAACTAAAAGAGTATTTTTTTAGTTTTGTGTAAATACAAAATGGTATAGAAAATTTTATTTAAGCGGACGGAATTAAATTTCGTCCGCTTTTACGTTATCAAAAAATCAGCAAGCGTCAATAGCGGATTCTATCAGCAAAGAAGAACTCCAACTGAGAATGAAACTCATATCCAATCACGACGGCGACAGGTCCGTTTTTTCGTAACTTCCATCATTGCAAGGTACGGCATTTTAAACAAACCTAAAATCCCTAAGCAGTTCGTACACTTATCTGCACAACTAACACGATATAAAAACTTAAAATAATACACTTTTTAAAATTTTACATCTTCTTTTCGATTTTTTCCATTGAAGATATTAATGATTTTAGTTAGAATAAAGTCAACAAATAAACAAAGAAAGGAATGAGAGAGATGTCTGAATACATTCTTGAGCTAAAAGGAATAACGAAAATATTCCCCGGAGTAAAGGCTCTTGATAATGTTCACTTTCAGTTAAAACAAGGTGAAATACATGCTCTTATGGGTGAAAACGGTGCAGGAAAATCAACATTCATAAAAGTTATCACCGGAGTACATCAAGCTGAAGAAGGTGAAATATTCATTAACGGCGAAAAAGTAGAAATAAAAAATCCTAAAGATGCACAAAAATTAAGTATTGCCGCTATTTATCAGCACGGTACGGCATATCAACATTTAAGTGTAACAGAAAACATTTTCATAGGGCACGAGAAAATGACAAAGTTCCATACAATTGATTGGAAACAAATGCACAAGGATGCAAAAGCACTTTTGGAGAGATTGGGAAGTGACATTGACCCACATTCAAGTATGGGTAATCTGACAGTTGCGGAACAACAGATAGTCGAAATTGCAAAAGCCATTTCTACAAATGCAAAAATAATCATAATGGACGAGCCTACGGCGGCTCTTTCAAAAAGAGAATGTGAGGAATTATACAGAATTACAGAACAACTTAGAGATGAAGGCTGTTCAATAATATTTATCTCGCATCGTTTTGAAGATATGTACAGACTTGCTACAAGAGTAACCGTATTTCGTGACTCACAGTACATAGGTACATGGAATGTAGATGAAATTTCAAATGAAGTATTGATTTCAAAAATGGTCGGACGTGAAATTTCTCAAATTTATCCTAAGCAAGAAGTTGAAAGAGGAGAAGAAATTTTCAGAGTTGAGGGATTATCAAAGACAGGGTACTACAAAGATGTTTCTTTTTCACTTCACAAAGGCGAAATTCTTGCTATGACAGGACTTGTCGGTGCAGGACGAACAGAAGTATGTCAAGGTATTATGGGTATTGAAAGACCCGATAAAGGAAAGGTCATTTTGGAAGGAAAAACACTTTCAATAAGACATCCGTCAGACGCTATGAAAGCAGGTATCGGATATTTGCCTGAGGACAGACAAAAACAAGGTCTGATTCTTGATTGGGGATTGGGACAAAACGTAACATTATCAACACTTGAAAAATTTACTAAGTTCACTGTTATAAACAGAAAAGCAGAACGTGAACGTTCAAAAGAACTTTTGGAAAAAGTTAAAACAAAGGCTCTTTCTGTATTTGATAAGGCGTCAAGTTTGTCAGGTGGTAATCAGCAAAAGGTTATCGTAGCAAAGGTTTTAAATTCCGATTTGAAAGTAGTTATCCTTGACGAACCGACAAAGGGTGTCGATGTAGGTGCAAAAGCACAGATATATGAAATTATGTCAGAATTGGCGGCACAAGGTTTCGGAGTAATAATGATTTCTTCGGAAATGCCGGAAGTACTGGGTATGGCAGATACAATCCTTGTTATGAAAGAGGGCAGAGTATCTAAGATTTTTGCAGATGCAACAGGTGTTACTCAAGAACAAATTCTTGAGGCCGCAATGAATATGTAGGAGGTGTAATTTAATTATGAAGTTAAAAAAATTCTTTTCATCGAATATTCGTGAAATCAGCTTAATTATTGTAATGATTGCACTTTCTGTATTTATTGAAATAAGAAGTGGAGGAAACTTCTTCACACTTGAAAACATTTCCGATATGTTCACAGAAACGGCAGTTCTTGCAATTACGGCGGTAGGCATGATGATGGTAATTATCACAAGCGGTATCGACCTTTCAATCGGCTCGATAATGGCGTTGGGTGCAATGGTCGGCGGAACGATACTTAAAAATAATCAAGCAGTTCCCGGAGTGGTAATAATTTTAGTATCGATAGCAGTCGGTATCGTATGTGGTTTCATAAATGGTACATTGGTTGCTAAACTGAAAATATTACCTATTATCGCAACACTCGGTATGATGAATATATATCGCGGACTTACATATTTAGTTGCTAACGGAAGTTGGGTAAAACAACAGGAAATGGGTACAAAGTTTCTGTCAATCGCGACAGGAAAGTTTCTTGGTATAAATAATCTTATAGTTGTAGCAATAGTTGTTTATATAATTGCCGCATTCTTCCTAAATAAAACCCGTACGGGCAGAAAGATTTATGCGGTAGGAAACAGTGAAGAAAGTGCAAGAGTTTCGGGTATCAAAACAGATCGAACATTAATTATGGTTTATACTATATTAGGTGCGGTAGCCGGCTTAGGCGGTATACTTTATGTATGTAAATACGGAGTTGCTCAAGGTGAAACCTGTACCGGATATGAAATGAATGTAATCGCAGCTTGCGTACTTGGCGGTGTAAGCATTAATGGCGGTACAGGAAGAGTACAAGGCGTATTGTTGGGTGCTGTATTACTTGGTATTCTTAACAACGCAATGCCGCTTATCCATGTATCTTCATTCTGGCAAGAGGCAATTCGCGGTTTGATTATACTTCTTTCAATTATAGCAAACTCGTTAATTCAAAGAAACGTTGAAATGAAAGCATTGAGAAGGAGGAATATCTGATGGCTAAAGAGTATGTAAAACAGGCTGTAAGCAGTGACGGTACAAGAACAATATCAGCCCAAAGAGGATTTTCTTGGCAGAGATTTCTTTTTCAATGGGAGTGGATGCTTGTATTAATGCTTATATTGGTAAATGTATTTAATATATCCGCGTCACCGTATTATGCACATGCAAAATCAATTTTAAATGCAACCCGTGACTTCTTGGATAAAGCAATAGTAGTATTTCCGATGGCATTCGTATTAATGCTCGGTGAAATCGACATCAGTGTTGCGTCAATTATGGCTCTTTCAGCAACAATTATGGGTGTTGCGTTTGACGCAGGAGTTCCGATGATTGAAGCAATTGGTCTTGCACTTGTCACAGGCACTGTATGTGGTTTGATTAACGGAATTATCCTTGTAAAATTCCCTGAATTGTCAAGTATGATTGTAACACTTGCAACTCAGATAATATTCAGAGGAATAGCACAGATTATTTTGGAAACCAATTCGGTCGGAGGATTCCCGAGTTGGTTTACAAAAATCGCAGCAGGCAAAATCGACGAAATGGTTCCGTATGCATTGATATTTGTTATATTTGAGGCTTTATTCTTCGCATATCTTCTTCACTATACAAAATTCGGCAGAAGATGTTATGCAATGGGTAATTCAACAACCGTTGCAAAGTTTTCAGGTGTAAAAACAGGTAAAATTAAAGTTATCGTTTATACAATGACAGGTTTACTTTCGGCAGTTGCCGCAATTTATCTTGCATCAAAAATGTCAAGTGTTCGTCCCGACGTTGCAAAAGGATATGAACTTGATATTATAGCAATGGCTGTACTTGGCGGAGTATCAACTTCAGGCGGTAAGGGAAGAATACTTGGTGCAACTCTTGCAATTATGGTAATCGGTTATCTAAGATACGGTCTTGGTCTAATCAATGCGTCAAGCCAAATTATTATGATAGTTGTAGGCTTGCTACTAATTATTGCGGTAGCAATTCCGAGTTTCAGAGATAGTATCGGTAATATGAATTGGTTTAAAAAGCTTAAAGCAATGACAACCAAATCAAAAAAATAAATAAGTATCAATCGAAGTTTATGACTTCGAAAAAATAAAGAAAAAACTTAAAATAAGAAAGGTAGGTTTTAAACATGAAAGCAAGAAAACTATTGGCATTAGGTCTAACGGCAATAATCGGAGCAACTATGATGGCAGGTTGCGGAGGTGGTGGCGGAAGCACAACATCTCAAAGTTCAGATGGCTCATCGGCAAGCGGTACATACGCATTTGTGGCGAAAGACGTACAAAATCCTTATATGCAGAAAGTATATGACGGTTTTGAAAAGGCTTGTAAAGAAATCGGAGCAGAACCTCTTTACAAAGGCCCTGAAGCAGCCACACCGGAAAAGCAGATTGAAATTATCAATCAGCTTGTAGCACAAAACGTTGCGGGTATCGCTATTGCAGCTAACGATGCAGACGCATTGCAACCTGCATTGACAGAAGCTATGGACGCAGGTATTAAGGTTATTTCACTTGACAGTGCTGTAAATAAAGATTCAAGACAAACTCATATTCAACAAGCTGATCCTGAAAAAATCGGCAGAGGACTAATTCAAGCGGCTTATGAAATGGTAGACGGTAACGGCGGTATTGCAGTATTGTCAGCTACTGCACAGGCTACAAATCAAAACCTATGGATAGAATGGATGAAAAAAGAATTAGAAGAAAATCCTGAAAAGTATGCAAATACACCGCTTGTAAAAGTTGCATACGGTGACGATGACCCAACAAAGTCAACATCAGAAACACAAGCACTTTTGACAGATTCATCAATTAAAGTTATCATTGCTCCGACAACAGTAGGTATGCTTGCTGCAGGTAAGGTTTTGCAAGATAAACAGTCAGATGTAAAACTAACAGGTCTTGGTTTGCCGTCAGAAATGGCTCCGTTTATCGAAGACGGTACTTGCCCTTGGATGTATCTATGGAATCCTGTTGATATAGGTTATTTGTCAGGTTACACAATGGATGCACTTGTAAAAGGCACAATTACAGGTGATGTAGGCGGTTCATTCGATGCCGGTGACCTTGGCGAAAAGAAGATTACAGAGGCTGCCGATGGCGGTACAGAAGTAATGCTTGGTGACCCATTCAAATTCGATACAGAAAACATTGCTGAGTGGAAAGAAGTTTATTGATTTTAGTTGATTACTGATTAATTGTATTATTTCCCCCCAAAATGCCCCTTTTAATAAAGGGGCATTTTTTTTTTGTTGACAAATATAATGCCGATAGAGTATAATTAATATGTTAATATAGTACAACATATTGATTGTACATTTCTGCAATTTGTACTTTTTTACTAAATGTAATAAAAACGGAGTTTGATATGATAAAACATTCAAGACTTGTTGAAAGAGTTGTCAGACCATATTTGATTTTTATAGCTTTAATTTTAGCTGCGGCAATGATTGTAATGTACTTTTCTGTTGTGACAAAACTTAATTATGAGGCAGAAAATGCAGGGACAAAAATTGCGGAAACTATGGCTCGACAGGTCGACACATACATAGAAGAAATAGACGTACTTGCACAACAAGTGAAACGTCAACCTCGTATAATAAATATTTTTTATAACCTTAACAATACCAAAAATGATAAAAGTAATTTTTTCAATGATAACGTTTTGCTTGGAATTGACGTTTCATCTATCCTTAACGGATTGATTACTGACCGAAACGGTAATTTCAATATATCAGTCTATAACGGATACGGTGATTTTGTATCAAATCAAAATTACTTCATTGATAAAAAGAAATTTCAAAGCACTATGGAAAATATAAATTATGCCATAGAGTTAAATCAAATTGAAGAAAACGACGATAAAATAATAATTGCACCATCGGAAAATCCTTGGACGGAAAGTACAAGAGAATTTATAACTTTAAAAAAGAGTCTGAAAAATGATTATTCCGATACTGTTTGCGGTATAATTGAGGTTAGAGCAAGCGTGGACAGGCTTGAACAAATGCTGCATACGGAAGATAATGCCGAGATTTTAATTTGCGACCGTTCAAACGGAAAAATTATATATCCGACCGTATATACAGAAAGAGAAAGAAGCGAGTATTCTTCGGCATTTGTCAATAATGCAAACTGGGAAATAATGATACGAACACCCGTAGCGAATACAAAGACAAATATAATATTTATTTTATCGGTTTTTGTGGTTTTGTATGCAATATTGTTGATGTTTGTATTCTTGATAAGCCGAACTATCGGAAAAGAAGTTATAAAACCGATTTCACAATTAGCAAATCACGTTTGCAAAATTGACGCACCGGATGATAAAATGGCTCACATCAACGATGATGCTATTGATGAAATAAAAGAGCTTGAGGACAGTTTTGAAAAAATGCTTGAAAGAATGAATAATTCAATTATTCAAGAGAAAAAGGCATATGCACTTGCTTTGCAGGCTCAAATGAATCCTCATTTTCTGTACAATATGCTGGCGGTAATCAGTTCTGCCGGAAGTGAGGCAGGATGTGACAGTGTTTCCACAATGTGCGTCGAACTGTCTGATATGCTTAGATACGTTGCAGCATATCAAAAAGTTACTGTACCGCTTAAAGAAGAAATAATTCATACAAAAAATTATCTTGCATTGATGAAGTCAAGATATGAGGATTATTTTTCTTATAAGATTGATGTTTCAGACGATTTGATGAACATTCCGGTGCCAAAATTGTTTATACAACCGCTTGCAGAGAACTGTTTTATACATGCTTTTAAAGAAAAAGAGCCACCATGGAATATTGATATAAAGATGGTAGGCACAAAAGATAGGTGGGAACTTATCATAAAGGATAACGGTTCGGGAATATCCGAAGAAAGAATTGCCGAAATAAAAGACAAAATAGATAAAGCATTAAATGAAAGACAAGTGGGGAATATCGGCGGATTGGGTATTGTAAATACAATAGTCCGTCTTACTATGACGCACAACAAAAATCTCAAATACGATATATATAACGATAACGGTATGGAAATAAAAATTGTTGTGGGGGAGTAAAAATATGTTTAAAGTGCTTATTGCTGAGGACGAGCCTCCGATTATGCGAATGATTAAATCAACTTTAGAATCGGTTGATTCCGATTTTAAAGTTACCGAATGTTGCATAAACGGAAAAAATGCCGTAGAAAAGCTAAAAAATGAAGATTTTGATATTGTTATTACTGATATTAAAATGCCGATTATGACAGGTATCGAACTTGCAGGCTGGATATATCAGAATAAACCCGATACAAAAGTTATAATTGTAAGCGGATATTCTGATTTTGAATATGCAAGGAAAGCATTGGAATATAAGGTGTTTGATTATTTGTTAAAGCCTATATCCAAAGATAAGGTGAGCGAGCTTACTCAAAGAATAAAAAGTGAAATTGCCGACAAAAACAAAATGTTTGACGAAAATAATACTATTGTAATTCTTGCATGTGCCGGTGCGTATTTGTTATATGGTTCGGAAGTTCTTCTTCCCGGCGAACGTTTTTGGACCGATTCGGGAATTGATGCTTTTATGGATAATTTGCTTACAACATCAGAAGAATATATTTTCTTTAACAGCAATATGCTTTCTGAACGTCTTATGGTTATAACCGCCGAAACGGAAGAAAGACAAGAAGAATTGATACACAAAATTTATGATGAATTTTCAACGAAAAATCTTCCCATGACTATTGTTTATCAAAAAGGTGTGTTGTTTAAAGATACTGGCAAATATTTTAGTAAACTTAGAGAACAACTCATAAAACATCTTATTCTAAACAAATCGCAATTATTGTGCTGTAATTCATTGTCGGACAGTTATGAAGATATATCACAGCCATATTCAAAAGCAGATGTCGACAGTATTGTTTTTGCAATAAAAAACAGAAACAACGATGAATTGAAAAACAAATTAACCGCCGTAATGAATAATATGATGTCCTCTGATTGTACGCAAGAAGAAATAAACGGTTTTTTGAATATAATTTTGGATACTTACACATTGAATTATCCGAATCATATGAAGCGGAAAAATACAAGTGTAAAAAAAGAATTCGTCAATGCACTTGCAAGCTTTGTTTCATACGATGCGTTTATAGCTGATATTATATCAATATTGGCAACATTGAGAAACGATAAACGTGATCCTGACAGATATGAACAGCTTGCAAATGAAGTGGAAGAATATCTGATTAATAATTATAATAAAAACATTACAAGCGATGTTCTATCAAAAGAATTCGGATTTGTACCGAGTTATATAAGCCGATTGTTTAAACGCCAAAAAGGCGTATCACCCAATGAATATGTAACTAAATACAGAATAGAAAAAGCAAAGAAATTAATCGAAGAAAATAATGATTTAAGAATAAAAGATATTGCCGACGCAGTCGGATTTAAAGAATCATACTATTTCTCAAAAACATTCAAACGTGAAACCGGTATGTGGCCGACCGAATATTCGGCAAGAGATAAATAAATTATATTGAAAGAGAGTGATACAAATGACAATTATACCAATATTTAAAAAGTGCCCGGTTTGCGGGAAAAAATATGTATGGAATCCTGATGTAGACAAGATTATATGCCCATATTGTCATGGACTCGGCAAACCTAAAAAGACAAAAGATAAATAAATTCGGTTTTATATGGGGTGTGACTGTTATGAAAATTTTGAATTTTGGTTCGTGCAATATTGATTTTGTATATAATTTAGACCACATTGTCGCAATAGGAGAAACCGAAACAAGCAATTCAATGCAAGTATTTCCGGGCGGAAAAGGTCTTAACCAATCAGTCGCTTTAGCTAAGGCGGGTATGGAAGTTTATCACGCCGGTTGTATCGGAACTGACGGAGAAATGCTTACAGATGTTTTAGAGTCAATCGGTGTCGATATATCTAATATAAAAAAAATAGACGAAAAAACAGGACACGCTATTATTCAAGTAAGTCGCAATGGTGATAATTCGATTTTTCTTTATTCCGGCTCAAATGCAAAAATAACCGAAGAATTTGTTGATGAAGTGCTTGATAAATTTCAAAAAGGCGATATGCTTTTGCTTCAAAATGAAATAAATAAAATAGACTATATCATAGAAAAAGCATACGAAAAGGGAATGTGCATAATATTAAATCCGTCACCGTATAACGATAAAATAAAAAAGATTGATTTTAATATGCTTTCCTATATAATTCTGAATGAAGTAGAAATGTCGGAGCTTACTCAATGTGATAATCCAAAAGACGGTTTAAAATACTTTTCAAAGAATTATCCAAAACTAAAAATCGTTCTTACTCTCGGAAGTGAAGGAAGTATGTATAGTGATACCGAAAAAGTCGTTTTTCAGCCGTCATTTAAGGTTAATGCCATTGATACAACTGCCGCGGGAGATACATTTACAGGATACTTTTTTGCACAAATAGCAATGGGGAACACTGTTGAAAAATCCTTAAAAATTGCGTCAGTTGCATCAGCTATTGCAGTATCAAGAAAAGGCGCGTCTGTATCTATACCTATGTTAAACGAAGTTTTAGCGGCTGAAAATTCATTTCAAAGTTCTTAATCACATTTACCGCAATCACAGCACCCATTGCAAATAAGTTTACTGCTACAATGTTCGCAATTTTTGCGATAGTGGGGTACATATAATTCATTTTCGTGTATGTCAAATCCGAAATTATCGCACAACTTAAATTTAATCGGTTTACCGATGTAATTCATACCCGATTTATACGCCATTTCGCTTTGTGTAGATTTTTTCGGTATACGATATTTTTTACCGTCTTTTATAAAATATGTACCTGTTTCAATAAAGCAAAATGTAACATTATGCGATACACATTCTTGACGTAATGATTTTACCCAATCAAAATTACAAGGACGTGAACCGTCGTAATTTTCACCGCCACATACTACACGTTCTATCTGACCGCTTTGCAGATATTTTTCGATACTGATAGGACCGATAAACGGAGCGCACATTATTCCTTTGTGTTTAAACGGTAAATCAAGTAATAGCGGAATACGTTCATCGGCACGTTTTTGATTTTCGGCGGTAACATTAAAAAATACATTTTCCCAACCGTTGCCCCAATCTGACGGAAGGCATTTATGCACTCTCTCGGGACGTTTTGTAAGCAAATAAAATTTTACGTCACTGCGTTGCTTTATAATATCCCATACTTCTTCACGCCACTTGTCAGCCTCTTCTAAAAAGAAATCTGACGTCATACATACGCGAATAAGCTCACCGCTCTGCACTTTATAATTGCCGTAACGGTCTTTTTGCAGAGGATAGTCAAATCCTGATTTTGTTTTATAAATATCCGAGCCGCTTTTGTCACGAACACGGTCTAAAAAATACATATAGCAATTTTGGCAACCCTCACTGCATTTCACGCAACCGTGCCACGGATTCCATATATCGTGCATTATATCACTTCCTTGACATCTTTTATAACTTTATAAATATCTTCATCTAAACATATTGATTGTTTTTCTATTTCCTCTGGGCATACCGACTCGCCTTTATTAATGCAGACGTATATTGAATTTTTGTTGCCCGATACCATTCTCCAAAACGGATATTTTATAATTGCGGGTGTGTTGTAGCCTACACCTAATTCCAAAAATACAATATTTTGACCTTTTCTTGTTCGTAAAAAATTGTCATATCTCTCCGCCGCATTATGCCAGCCTTCATCTTGCGCAAAGCTGTTGTCACAGCACAAGTTTGTTGTTAATGGCTTTTTGCAATGCGGACATAACGGAATTAATTCCGTATGAATTTTCATATTCGATTGACTTTTATACATTTGCTTAATTATATCTTCATTATCAAAAGTTTCATTACAACATGGAGTAGGGCATTGAAGTAAACCGTAGTCGCCTTGAGTGTAAAATAGGCGTTTTTTATCAAAACCAGCTTTCTGAAAACAATGGTCCACGTTAGTGGTAATAACAAAATAATCTTTACCGTTTACCAAACTCAAAATCATATCATATAAATTATTCGGTATATCCATATAGCGGTTGATGTAGATGTATCTGCTCCAATACGCCCAGTATTCTTCAAGTGTTTCAAATGGGTAAAATCCGCCCGAATACATATCTGAAAAGCCGTATTTCTGCTTAAAATCAGAAAAATGTTTTTCAAAGCGTTCGCCTGCATAAGTAAAACCAGCCGCAGTTGAAAGCCCTGCACCCGCGCCGATTACAACAGCATCGGCTTTATCAAGTTTTTCTTTCAAATGAATTATCTCATCTGAGTAATTTTTCATAGATTTTTTTGTCGATATCCTTAAAAACATTAAAAATCACCCTTTCCAATTCAGAATGTTTCAAATAGTCTTTCACTGTTTCAACGGCTATTTGTGCGGCAATATCATTTGGAAAATGAAATTCACCTGTTGATATACAACAAAAAGCTATTGATTTTACACCGTTAGCTTCAGCCAACTCAAGACAAGAACGGTAACAACTTGCTAAAAGTTTGCAGTGTTCATCGGTAAGATGTCCGTAGACAATAGGACCGACTGTATGAAGAATGTAATCACAAGGCAAGTTGTATGCTTTTGTTATCTTCGCAGCACCGGTCTGTTCCTTGTGACCTTGTAGCTTCATAATGCGATTACATTCCAATCTAAGCTGAACACCCGAAAACGTATGAATTGCATTATCAATACACTTGTGGCAAGGCACAAAGCAACCGAGCATTGCACTGTTTGCGGCATTTACTATTGCACCGCATTTTAATGTTGTTATATCGCCTTGCCAAAGGTATAATTTGTTCGATATTGCTTGTAAATCATATGCGTCGACTATGTTAATTTTCGTCAATCGTTCTTGCAAATAATCATCTTGTAGCTTTATAAATTCGTTACTAATTTGTTTCGGTTCTCTGACGTTTACAAGAGAACGGAATAAATTAAATTTTTCTTCGGAATCTTTTGGGATAACTATATTGCTATATCTGTTGTCCTCACTTATCAGATGATTAATAAGAAAATCAAGTCTTTCATTCTGTGTCATATTACCACCTCTGAAATGATTATAACGTGTTTTTGTTATTATAACAAGTAGGTACTTTTAAGTAACTATCAAAAAAGTCTTTACCGTATGGCAAAGACTTTTTGAATTTACTGTGCTTTATAGAATTTTAATTTAACAAGACCATTGTAAATTTTTGTACCTATAGGAAGCTGTTTGATTTCATCTTCTGAAAGAATTTTTAGCATAAACACCGTAAAGAAATATACAACCGCCGCAATCGCTATTGCAATTACAGTGGAAATCAAATTACCTATAAATCCAGATGGGCATACAAGCATTGAAAGCTTATAAACACCGACTGCAACAACGCCCATAACAACACCTGCTATAATCGGTTTTACGATATATTTCATTGGCTTGATGTTAAGTTTGCAGTTCTTTGCAAGAACAACAAAGCATATTGCACATGATATGAACTGACAAGCAATAGAGCTTATTGCCGCACCGTAAATATTGATTGACGGTATTCTTATAAGTACAATATTTAATACAATTTTCGCTATACATCCAAACAATAAGCTGATTGCAGGAATATAAACTTTTCCAAGCCCTTGAAGTGAGCCTGTCATAGTTTGTGCAAGTGCCGCAAATATAAGCGATACCGAAACAAGCTGTAAAAGCTCAAAACCGCTCGAAGTGCTGAAATACAATATTTTATAAATCGGCTCAGCAAGAGTTATCAAACCTATTGCGCAAGGCAAGATAATTAATATTGAAATGAGCAATGAATAGTTTATCTTTGAAGAGGCCTCTTTATAATCTTTTACCGCCAACGCACCTGCGATTGACGGAACAAGAACTGTTGCAAAAGCGAAGTTTACCGCCAAAGGCATATTGTAAAGTGTATCACTCTTTGATAGAAGTCCCGATAATCTTGCAATTTCCTGATTAAGTTGCTCGGCGGTCGGATTTATAATATCGCCGACGTTGCCATGTGCCGGAATTAATGATGCAAATGCAACTTCAATACCACGACTTATTGTTGCTGTGTCGATAACTCTGTTTATAGCTGTAATGATAGAGCCAAGCGAAATCGGAATACTTATCATAAGAATACTCATCATAAGATGTCTGCCTGAAATCTTAATTGTTTCGCCTTTTGATTCTTCAATATGCTCCTTGATACCGCTTTTACGTTTACAATAGAAGTATACCAAGTAAAGCATACTAAGCGCAGTTGCAACAGATGTTGCAAAGTTAGCCCAAGATGCCATAATTGCAGGTGCAAGACCGATTGAAAGGTATACAAACACGATAGTAAGTGTACATTTTAAAATCTGTTCAAGTACCTGTGAATTACTTGTTGCTTTCATATTCTTCATACCTGTGAAATATCCTCTGATTACGGAAGATACACAAACGAAGAACAGTGACGGTGCAAGCGCACGCATTACATATTGAGAACCGTCAATTTTAATTATATGCTGTGCAAAAATATCCGCACCAAAGAACAGAACCGCAGTCGTTACAAGACCTATTATTGAGAACAGCAATAAAGCCGTTTTGAAAATCTTATGTGCACCTTTGTAATCGTCAAGTGCAACACGTTCGGAAACCATTTTTGAAATTGCATTAGGTATTCCGACAGATGAAATTGCAAGCAGTAGGGTATAAATCTGAAATCCTACATTATAAAATCCCAGTCCCTCGTCACCGAAACCGTCAATGTTTGTTATTACAATTCTGTAAACCATACCAAGAACTTTTACAAGCACTTGTGAAATAAGAATTATAGTAACATTATTCATAAACGATTGAGTGTTTTCTTTGTTTTGTTTACTCATTATATTCCTCCTAATTTAATGTTCACATTGTCATATTATAAAACTAAATACGGATTTAATCAAGTATTGTCATAAAAAAATAAAGTAATTGTATAGAAATAAGTCAAAAATCGGCATTTTGACTTGACACAAAGCTGATATAAGGGTAAAATATAATAAGTATGTAAATTTATATGGAGGAATAGACATGGATACAATGCAAGGTTTAAAACGTACTCACTATTGCGGAGATGTTGAAGGAATCGGCAATGAAGTTGTAGTAGGCGGTTATGTACAAAAAGTAAGAGATTTGGGAAATCTTATTTTTATAGATTTAAGGGACAGAACAGGTATAGTTCAGCTTGCTTTTGATGATTCGACAGACAGAGAAATATTTGAAAAAGCGTCTGATTGCCACAGCGAATATGTACTTATGGCAAAAGGTGTTGTTCGTGAAAGAGAAAGCAAGAATACAGCAATTAAAACAGGTAATATTGAAATTGACGTAAAAGATTTGAGAGTGTTGGCAAAGGCTCAGACACCTCCTTTTGAAATTGTTGACGATACTAACGTAAACGAAGAATTAAGATTGAAATATCGTTATCTTGACCTTAGAAGAAAGGTTTTACAGGATAACTTGATTATGAGAAGTAAGATTGCAAAAGTTGCAAGAGATTATTACTATGAAAACGGCTTTATAGAAATCGAAACACCGATGATGATTAAGTCAACTCCTGAGGGTGCAAGAGATTACCTTGTTCCGTCAAGAGTACATCACGGAAAGTTTTACGCACTTCCACAGTCACCTCAAATGTACAAGCAACTTTTGATGATTGCAGGATTTGATAGATATATTCAGCTTGCAAGATGCTTCAGAGATGAAGACTTAAGAGCAGACAGACAGCCGGAATTTACGCAAATTGACCTTGAAATGTCATTCGTTGATGTTGAGGATATTCTTGAAATGAACGAAGGCTTTATACAAAGATTGTTTAAAGAAGTTCTTGATGTTGACGTAGAATTACCACTTCCAAGACTTACTTATAAAGACGCTATGGAACGTTACGGCTCAGATAAGCCTGATACTCGTTTCGGTATGGAAATATGCGATATTTCAGAACTTGTTAAGAATTGCGGTTTCGGCGTGTTCACTTCGGCTATCGAAAACGGCGGCTCGGTAAGAGCAATCGTTGCAAAAGACGCGGCAAAGTCGCTTACAAGAAAAGAAATCGACAAGCTTACAGAATACGTTAAGGGAATAGGCGCGAAAGGTCTGGCATTTGTTCGTTGGGTTGATGATGAACCGACTTGTGCATTTGCAAAATTCTTGGGCGAAGGTGAACTTGACGCAATATTAAATAAAGTAGGTGCTCAAAAGGGTGACGTTGTACTTATCGTTGCAGATAAGAATAAAGTAACACTTCCTGTACTTGGCGCACTCAGATTAAAGGTTGCAAAACAACTTGATATAATTCCTGAAGGATTTAACTTCCTTTGGATTACTGAATTCCCATTCTTTGAATATGACGAAGATACAGATTCTTGGCTTGCTATGCACCATCCGTTTACAATGCCTATGGACGAGTGTATTCAATATCTTGATACTGATCCGGGTAAAGTTACGGCTAAGGCATATGACCTTGTCCTTAACGGTACAGAGCTTTCAAGCGGTTCAATCAGAATTACAGATTATGAACTTCAACAAAAAATGTTCCAGGCACTTGGGCTTTCTGATGAAGAAATCGAGGCTAAATTCGGTTTCCTTGTAGAGGCATATAAATACGGTGCCGCACCTCACGGCGGTATGGGTATCGGTCTTGACAGACTTGCAATGATTATGACAGGTAACGACAGTCTAAGAGATGTAACTGCATTCCCTAAGGTACAAAATGCGTCAGAACTTATGTCGGGAGCTCCTAATGTTGTTGACGAAGAACAATTACAGGAACTTTCGATAAGCATAATACCTGAAAAGAAAGAAAATTAATAATGTGTTCATAATAATTTAATAACGTTATTGTATAATAACCTTAAAATAGGAGCCGAATTTTCAGCTTCTAAGACTGTCGATAAATTGTCCGGAACGTGCAGAAGTATTATTCAAATTTGTATGATTTAATTTATCAAAAAATAGCAGGCAAGCCTATATTGATAGGCTTGCCTATGCACTTTTTGAAAAAATAAACTCTGCCGTACAAATGTACGCTGACGAGTTCGTTTTTTCAAAATACGAACTGATTTCTCGGCAGTCTGCAAATTAATCTGTGAAACGGAGAGTTTTAAGTGATTACTATTTCAAACTTAACAAAAAAATACGGTGATAAATATGCACTCGACAATATTAGTTTTAATGTAAAAAAAGGTGAAGTCCTTGGATTTTTAGGTCCTAACGGTGCGGGGAAATCAACAACTATGAATATTATCACCGGATATATTTCATATACAGACGGCTCTGTTAATATTGACGGCTATGATATTTTAGAAAATCCTATTGAAGTGAAAAAGAAAATAGGATACTTGCCTGAAATACCACCGCTTTATCTTGATATGGTAGTGTGGGATTATCTTGAATTTGTATACGAATTGAAGAAAATCAAGACCGAGGACGAAAAGAGTCATATACAGCAATTTATTGATATGGTGAAGATTGATAATGTTAAAAACAGAAAAATTGCCAATTTGTCAAAAGGCTATCGTCAAAGAGTGGGACTTGCAGGTGCTTTAATCGGCGATCCAGAAATTCTTATACTTGACGAACCGACAGTTGGTCTTGATCCTAAGCAGATTATCGAAATAAGAAATGTTATTAAGGAACTCGGAAAAGAAAAGACTGTAATTTTAAGTTCGCATATATTAAGCGAAATAAGTGCAGTCTGTGACAGAGTAATTATTATAAATAAAGGCAAATTTGTCGCAGAAGATACACCGAATAATCTTTCGGACAAGCTTGGTGACAATAAAAAAATGCTGTTCAGAATATCTGGCGATAGGGAAAAAGCCGAAAATATCCTAAATTCATTTGACGGTATATCAAATGTAACCTGTGTTTCGTCTGAAAATGATTCGTATGATTTTGAATTTGATAACGCAATGGCGGCAGAAGAAAAGAAAAAACTGTTCTTTGCATTCGCGGAAAATGAAATACCGATATTAATGCAAAAAGAAATCGAGCCGTCTTTGGAGGATATATTCTTAAAACTTACTGACAATACGGCAGAAAAGGAGGAAAATACAAATGAAAGCGATATTTAACAGAGAATTCAATTCGTATTTTACATCAATGCTCGGTTATGTATTTTTAACTATTTTTCTTCTTTTAACAGGAGTAATGTTCTATGTTATAAATATCAGATTTATGACTGCAAGAATGACTAATTTCTTTTCAATCGTCAATAACTGGGCGTTGTTCTTGTTGCCGTTATTGACAATGAGATTGTTCTCAGAGGACAGAAAGCAAAAGACAGACCAATTATTACTGACCGCACCTATATCTACAAAAGAAATAGTTTTCGGTAAGTATCTTGCGGCATTTGGAATATTTATGGTAGGTGTGCTTATAACACTTATTTATCCTGTTATATTAGCGTTTACGGGTAATTTGCCGATTGCGGAAACAATAAGCTGTTATGTAGGCTTTATACTGCTATGTTCGGCAATACTTGCTATCGGTGCGTTTATGTCATCTATTACGGAAAGTCAGATTGTCGCTGCAGTCGCCACTTACGGTGTATTGATTTTCACATTGCTTTTAGGATCGGTTGCGTCAAACGTTTCAAACGAAATAATTGTAAAAATTCTTTTGTGGTTATCGCCTGTACAAAGATTTTCGGATTTTACTCTCGGAATCCTTAACTTTGAACCGATAATTTATTATTTAAGCATCACCAGTCTGTTCTTATTCTTTACCGTTATGGTATTTGAAAGACGCAGAATGAGATAGGAGGATATGTAATGAATAACGTAAAAAAATATAAATTTGTATCTTCCGTTGCTATTGCAATAGCGGTTGTTTTGGTTATTGTTGTAAACGTATTTGTCAGCGTGCTTAACAACAAATTACCTTTAAAAATCGACCTTACGTCAAATAAAATGTACGAACTTTCAGATAAAACAAAAGAGTATCTTAAAAATTATGATACTCCTGTTGATATATATATTCTTGCCGGTGAATCGGAACAAGACGGGAATATTCGTACGGTGCTTGATAAATATGCAGCCGCAAATAAAAATATCAATGTTACAAATATTAATATGACATCTAACCCGACTTTTGGCAAGAAATACGTTACTGACGGCAAAAGTCTGCAATCAAATTCTGTCATTGTTGACGGCGGAGATAAGTTTAAAACATATACTATGACTGAATTGTACGGAGTAAATGCACAAACAGGACAGTATACATCACTTAATGTTGAAAATAAAATAACTTCGGCACTAAAGTATGTATCAAGCGAAACACAACAAAAGGCATACCTAATAAAAGGACATAATGAGATAGCTGTTGACGGTGCAAAAACTAAACTTGAATCAGAAAACTTTGAAGTCGGAGAAGTTAATACATTGACCGATGATATACCGTCAGACGCAAATATGTTGATTGCTGCAAAACCGACGGCCGATTTTTCAAAAGAAGAAATCACAAAACTTGATTCTTATTTGCAAAAAGGCGGTAATATACAAGTTTATCTTGATGTAGATTCAAAAAATCTTACTAACTTGTATGACTATCTAAAATCATCATGGGGCATAGGTGTAAGCGATAACCTTGTAATTGAAACAGACACATCAAAATCCGTTTCGTTGAGCGGAAGTTCGATGAGTCTTGTCGTGCCGAACGTAAAATCATATGAATTTACCGACAGTATAATAGACAATCAAAGAACTTTGGCATATTTCCCATATTCAAGATTGATAACTCAAGAATTTGAATCAAATGGCGATATATCTGTTACACCTGTTTTGACAAGTTCAGAAAAAGCATACACGACTTCAAATTATGAAAATGTTTCAAAAGTCGGCAGCGAGCAGGACGGTGAATATCCGGTCAGCGAACTTTCAGTAGATGCAAAACACGCCTCATCGGTTTATGTATCGGGAAATACTATGCTTTTAACCATAGACGAAACAACACTTACAAATAATTACGGACTTGCAAACTATGATTATTTTATGAATTTGACCAACTTTATGATAGGTAACGAAGAAAGCTTTACTGTAGATGAAAAAACACTTGTAAACAATGTTATTACATTATCTGATTTAGGTCAAAAAATTATTTTTGCATTTGTTGTAATTATAATACCGATTACCGTATTAATAATCGGACTTGTAATTTGGATAAAAAGGAGAAATCTATGAGCAAAACAACGAAAAGCATAATTATAGCCGCGTCAGTGATTATAGTGCTTATTGTCGGAACGATTGTTATAAGTAATATTGACACGTCAAAAGATAATAATGTTGATACAACCGATGATTTATACAGTATCTATTCAGCTGATACAACCGATATTTTATCTGTAAAGTCAGAGAGTGAAAACGGTACAATTACAGTAAAAAGTATAGGCGATTCGGAATGGTCCGTAAATGATATGGATGCGTCTGAAATAGATTCTTCAAAAGCCGGTGCGCTTGTCGGTACAATTTCAACATTGTCATCAAAAAACAAGATTGAAGAAAATCCGGCTGATTTATCACAATACGGACTTGACAATCCGCAAGTCACTGTTACAGTTGAAAAGAAAAACGGTCAGATTGATAAAATGATTATCGGTGATTTAAGTCCGACACTCGGAGAATATTTTGTGATGAAAGACGGCGATAATACTGTCTATACAATGTATGATTTTAAAGTTGATACTTTAAAAAAGCCTATCAGCTATTATAAAGAATTCAATCGTTTCAACATTAATATTGACAATATTAATGACATTAAAATTGTCCGCAGTGATGAAACTATTGAAATCAGAATATTAAGCAATATAAATAACAACACAAATAATGTATGGGAAATGGTACAGCCGTATCAGAGCGGTGCCAATGATGATTATATCGATAACAAAATACTTGCTCCGATAGAGGAAATTTCACTTACTACACCGATTGAAAATGCTGACGGCGGTTTCAGTGAAAAGTCGCCTGTTTTAATGATAACCGTTAAGCCTTACGACAATTCAACAGGCAAATACGGCGAAGAATATACCGAAACACTTACAATAGGTCGCACAGAAGGTGATATGACTTATGTAAAATATAAGGAACAGGTATTTAAAGTTTCATCGGACATTATATCTTTTGCGAATGACTCGTCATACAACATTGTAAGTAAATTGCAGGCACTTGTTGATATTTCGGAAGTTAAGAGTGTAACGGTAGAGTATAACGGAGCAGAACATACGATTGACATAACTCATAACGATTCGGATATGACTTTTGTGCTTGACGGTCAAAAGGTTGATACAAAGATAACACAAGCAATATACAAGAGCATTGTCGGTTTGGCGGTTGACGGAGTATATAAAGGCGAAACACTCGGCGATACCGTTATGAAAATAAAATATAAAGGTATCAAGAGCAGTTCTGATACAGAAATCGAATTTAAGAGTATTGATGATTTGTACTGTGCTTTAATCCGCAACGGTAAAACAGAATTTACAATCAAGAAAAGTAAGCTTAATGAATTTATGGATTTATTCAATACTTATGTTGAAAATCCGGAAAAGCAAGGAGATTAATTATGGAGAATTTATGGAATGACGTGATTCCTTATTGGAACGAAGAATTTATAGAGGCTGATGAAACAGCGGTAAGAAAACCGACTATAACGGCATATCCTGCAAATTCAAAAGGTGCTGTTATTATTTTTCCGGGTGGTGGCTATGTAATAAGAGCCGACCACGAAGGTACTGCATATGCTAAGTGGTTGCAGTCAATCGGTCTTACTGCATTTGTGGTTGAATACAGAGTTGCACCGTACAAACATCCGGCAGAAATAAGTGACGCAATGCGTGCTGTTAAATATGTCAGATATTACGCCGACAAATACGGCATTGATAAGGATAAAATTGCAGTTATGGGTTCAAGTGCCGGCGGACATTTGGCGGCCTCGGTTTCTGTTCATTATGATAAGAAAATGTATGAAGATACAGATGAAATAGATAAAGAAAGCTGTAAGCCTGATGCGACAATTTTGTGTTACCCTGTAATAGATATGTTCGAATACAGACATGACGGTTCAAGACAAAACTTGATAGGTGAAAGAGCGTTACATTCTGATAAAGAGCTTATGTCGCTTTATAAACACGTCACACCTAATACACCGCCTACATTTATATGGCATACATCATCAGACCAGGCAGTACCGGTAGAAAATTCTTTGATGTACGCCGACGCACTAAGCAAAGTGCAAGTTTCGTATGAAATGCACATATACCCAATCGGTTCTCACGGCTTGGGCTTGGCAGACAGTATACCGCACGTTGCACAGTGGAAAGATTCTCTTGAAAAATGGATAAAACTTAATGATTTAATTTAAGTAACTAATGTCACAATAAGTCAGTATCGGCTTGTTGTGACATTTTTTATATGTGTAAAATGTCAAAATACAAAAAAATACATTTAAAAAGACTATACAAAACGAAATGAGTGTGATATAATAAATGTTATATAATTAACAAGGGGTTTAGAGGACATGAGTGAAAATGAAAAGAAAGTTCCTACGGTCGTAGTTAAACGTCTGCCACGCTATTACAGATATTTGGGCGAACTTTTAAAGCAGGATATAAAGCGTATTTCCTCAAATGCACTTAGCGTAAAAATGAACGTGACTGCATCACAAATCAGACAGGATTTTAACTATTTCGGCGGTTTCGGTCAGCAGGGATACGGCTATAATGTCGAACATCTTTATAACGAAATCGGTGACATATTAGGACTTAATGACGGAGATACTACTGTTATAGTCGGAGCCGGTAATCTCGGCAGAGCATTGGCAAGTCACGATACGTTTGAAAAAAGAGGCTTTAAACTTGTAGGCATTTTTGATAATGACATTAATATAATTGGTACAAAAATCAACGGTATAGAAGTTATGTCAATAGATAAGCTTGAGGAATTTTTGAATTCGCATAGAGTTGACATCGGAATTCTTACCGTACCGAAAGCGGCAGTAATGAAAACGGCTGAAAAATTAGTTAATTGCGGAGTTAAAGGTCTTATGAACTTTTCGTATACCGAACTTAAATTCGATAAGGACGTAGCGGTGGAAAACGTTCACCTTTCAGATCCGCTTATGACATTGTCATACAAAATCAAGCAAAATCAGAATTAAGGTGTTATAATTATGAGAGTTATCGCATTTGTAGGTCCGAGTGGAACAGGAAAGAGTTACAGAAGTGTTATGGTTTCGCAGCAATATGGAGCTGACGCTATAATTGATGACGGCTTGCTTATTTCTCACGGAAAAGTTATAGCCGGCACATCTGCCAAAAAAGAACCGACAAAAATTGCGTCTGTTAAACACGCACTTTTTATGAATCCGTCGCAGGTAAATGAAATAAAAAAAGTTCTGAAAAGGAATAGGATTAAGTGCCTTATGATTTTGGGTACATCTGACGGAATGGTAAATAAAATTGCTAAAAATATCGGTGTTCATGAGATTGAACAAATTATAAGAATAGAGGATGTTGCAACACCCGAAGAAATGAATATGGCACTTAGAATGCGTACAGTTGAAGGGAAACACGTTATTCCTGTTCCGACATTTGAAATAAAGAAGGAATTTTCAGGATATTTCTTGCATCCGTTAAGAAGATTTCAAAAAAATCTTGATTCGGAAATAACAACTGCCGAGGCTGATAAATCAATCGTCAGACCCACATTCAGTTATATGGGTGACTATATTATCTCAGATAATGTTATAAATTCAATAGCAATACATGAGGCACAAAAGATTGACGGACTAATTAAGGTGCAAAATATAAACCTAAGAAAAACAGGACACGGTGTACATATAGATATGACAGTCATTTTACAATATGGCTGTGATATTTTTTCTGTATGTAAAAATATTCAGTTTGCAGTCAGAAATAATGTTGAACAATATACGTCGATAAATGCAAGAAGAATAAATATACTTGTTAAAAATCTAAGGAAATAACCATTAAGAAGGGGAGCTGTATGGATAAATTTGAACTTGTTTCTGAATTTAAACCACAAGGAGATCAGCCACAGGCAATTCAAACACTTGTTGACGGAATAAAAAAAGGCGAGAAATGCCAAACTTTGCTCGGTGTAACAGGTTCGGGAAAAACTTTCACTATGGCAAATGTCATTGCACAAGTGAACAAACCTACTATTGTACTTGCTCATAATAAAACCCTTGCCGCACAGCTTTGCAGTGAATTTAAAGAGTTTTTCCCAAATAACTGTGTTGAATTTTTCGTGTCGTATTACGATTATTATCAACCGGAGGCATATATTCCGCAAACTGATACATTTATCGAGAAAAATTCACTGACCAATGATGAAATAGATAAACTACGTCACAGTGCCACATTTGCTTTGCTTGAAAGAAAGGACGTTATAATCGTAGCAAGTGTATCTTGCATATACGGTTTGGGCGATCCTGAAGATTATAAAAATCTTATGCTTTCTTTGCGTGTAGGAATGGTAAAAGACAGAGATGAGCTTCTAAAAAAACTTGTTTCAATGCAATATGAAAGAAATGATATTAACTTTGTCAGAAACAAGTTTCGCGTCAGAGGTGACGTGGTGGAAATATTTCCGTCCAATAACGGTGAAAACGCTATTCGTGTCGAGTTTTTCGGCGACGAAATAGAACGTATTTGCGAAGTAAACGTAATTACAGGTGAAATTGTAGGTGTAAGGCAACACGCAGTTATATCTCCGGCCTCTCACTATGTTACAACCAACGAAAAAATGATTGCGGCACTTGCCGGAATTGAGGCTGAAATGCGTGAACAGGTTAAGTATTTCAAAGAACGTGATTTACTTATCGAGGCACAAAGAATTGAACAGCGTACAATGTACGATATAGAAATGATGCAGGAAATAGGATTTTGTCAAGGTATAGAAAACTATTCAAGACATATAAGCGGTCGTGCTCCGGGAAGTGCACCGTATACGTTGCTTGACTATTTTCCTGACGATTATCTTATGATTATAGACGAGTCACACGTTACAATACCGCAGGTGCGTGCGATGTATAACGGTGACAGAGCCAGAAAAGAAACGCTTATTAAATACGGTTTCCGTTTGCCGAGTGCGGCTGATAACAGGCCTTTGAAATTTGAAGAATTTGAAGATAGATTACATCAGGTAATATTCACAAGTGCGACACCGTCAGATTATGAAAAAGAACATTCAACGGTTGTTGCGGAACAGGTTATCAGACCGACAGGACTTCTTGACCCTAAAATAACAATTAAACCTACCGAAAATCAAATTGATGACCTTATCGGTGAAATTAATAAGCGTACCGAACAAGGTTTTAGAACGCTTGTGACAACGCTTACAAAACGTATGGCGGAGGATTTGACCGATTATCTTACCGGTGTAGGTATTAAAGTTCGTTATATGCACTCCGATATATCGACAATCGAACGTGCGGAAATTATCAAAGATTTGCGTATGGGTGAATTTGATGTACTCGTCGGAATTAATCTTTTAAGAGAAGGACTTGACATACCCGAAGTTGCACTTGTTGCGATACTTGACGCGGATAAAGAAGGTTTCTTAAGAAGTGAAATGTCACTTATTCAGACTATCGGTCGTGCCGCGCGTAACAGTGAGGGACAAGTTATTATGTATGCCGATACGGTTACAAAATCAATGAAAAAGGCGATTGACGAAACAGACAGACGTCGAGGTATTCAGCAGAAGTTTAATGAAGAACACGGCATAATACCAAAGACAATTAAGAAAGACATCAGAGATATTATAGAATCATTAAAGCCTATTGAGGACGATACCGAAACCGCAGAAGAAAATATCATAAATTACGAAAAGACCATTGCCGAGCTTCAGGCTAAGATGGTTAAAGCGGCTGAAAATCTTGAATTTGAAGAAGCCGCGGCTTTGCGTGACAGAATACGAAAATTAGAAAAAGAAATGAGTGAATAAAATGGATTATGAGCTTAAAAATAAGCTTGTTAAGATAATTTCAAAAAATATTCTCACTCCTGTTATATATATGATTGAAAACGATAATCTACTTGATTTTATATGTTTTTGTGATAGAAATATAAAAATGCAGGAAATATATAATGTAGAACAGCAAATAAAAGAGGTTACAAACAAAAATGTTGAGATAATCGACATTCGTGAATTCGGCGAATCGGAAAGAATTGAAGTGATAAATCAAGCGACTTTAATTTATTCCGAACATCCGCTGATCGAAAAAATATTTGCTCAATCAATGATGGAAGATTTTAAAATTGCTATGGATGAAAGAAAGGACGTTCAGCAGAGATATAAAGAATGCGGAACGTGCTATTTACAGTAAAACAGAGGTAAATCAATGGAAAAGGATATTATAATTAAAGGCGCAAGAGAGCATAATCTTAAAAATATCGATGTAAAAATACCGCGAGAAAAGCTTGTCGTACTTACGGGGCTTTCGGGCTCCGGTAAATCATCTTTGGCGTTTGATACAATTTATGCAGAGGGACAAAGAAGATATGTAGAGTCACTGTCGTCATATGCAAGAATGTTTCTCGGTCAAATGGAAAAGCCTGATGTAGATTATATTGACGGTTTGTCGCCTGCAATCAGCATCGACCAAAAAACAACATCAAAAAATCCACGTTCAACAGTCGGTACAGTTACCGAAATATACGATTATTTAAGACTTTTGTATGCCCGAATCGGTATACCGCATTGCCCTAAATGCGGTAAAGAGGTTCAAAGACAGAGTATAGACCAAATTGTTGACAAAGTTATGTCATTGGGCGAAGGTACAAAAATTCAAATTCTTGCGCCTGTTATACGCGGTAAAAAAGGTGAGCATAAAAAAGTATTTGAAAATGCAAGAAAAAGCGGATATGTGCGTGTAAAGGCTGACGGTGAACAATATGATTTAAGTGAGCCGATAGAGTTAAAGAAAACGCAAAAGCACAACATAGAAATTATCATAGACAGATTGATTATTCGTGAAAATATTGTTCAGAGACTTACCGATTCACTTGAAACAGCCATTGCATTGACAGGTGATGTTGTGCTTGTCGAGGTTATCGGCGGAGAGATTATGTCTTTCAGTCAGAATTTTGCGTGTGATGATTGTGGTATCAGCTTGCAGGAGCTTACTCCGAGATTGTTTTCTTTCAATAATCCATACGGTGCGTGTGATAATTGTGACGGTTTGGGTGCGTTGTCTAAAATCGACCCCGACCTTGTTATAGCAGACGAAAATTTAAGTATAATAAACGGTGCTATTTCAGCGACAGGCTGGGCAAATGCAAATAAAAAAGATTCGATGGCTTATATGTATTTTACTGCCCTTGCAGATTACTACGGATTTGATGTAAATACACCGTATAAAGATTTGCCGAAAGATATACAAAACATTATTCTTTACGGAACAGGCGATACAAACATTCCTATGAATTACGAACGCAGTTATGGCAGCGGTAAATACAGTGCACCGTTTGAAGGCGTTATAACAAACCTTGAAAGACGTTATAATGCCAACACATACGATTATGTAAAGAACGACATTGAACGTTACGTCAATGACGTAACTTGTCCAAAATGTCACGGTGCAAGACTTAATGATGAAGTGCTTGCGGTTACAATTAACGGAGTTAATATATATGAATTTACAACTATGTCTATCCAAAAAGAAATGGATTTTGTAAATTCATTGGAACTTACTGACCGTGAAAAAATGATTGGCGAACAGATTTTGAAAGAAATCAAGGCAAGACTTAAATTCTTGCTTGACGTAGGTCTTGATTATCTTTCATTGTCACGTTCGGCAGGAACTTTGTCGGGTGGTGAGGCACAGAGAATACGTCTTGCAACTCAAATAGGCTCAGGACTTATGGGAGTGTTGTATATTCTTGACGAGCCGAGTATCGGACTTCATCAACGTGACAATGACAGACTTATCGAAACACTTAAACATCTTCGTGATTTGGGTAATACGGTAATCGTTGTTGAACACGACACCGATACAATGTATGCCGCAGATTATATTGTTGACATCGGTCCGGGAGCAGGTGTAAACGGCGGTGAACTCGTAGGAGAGGGAACCGTTGAAGATTTGATTAAATCACCTCGTTCAATAACGGGTAAATATCTTAGCGGTGAACTTAAAATCAAAGTACCTAAGGAACGCAGAAAACCGACGGGTTGGATTGAAGTGCGTGGTGCAAAAGAAAATAATCTTAAAAACATCAACGTAAAAATACCGACAGGTGTTATGACTTGTGTCACAGGTGTTTCGGGTTCGGGTAAGTCGTCATTGGTAAATGAAATACTTTACAAAAAACTTGCTCACGTTTTAAATCGTGCAAGAACTCATGCCGGCGCACATAAAGAGATAAAGGGCATAGAACAGCTTGACAAAATTATTGATATAAACCAGTCACCGATTGGAAGAACACCACGTTCAAATCCGGCAACATATACAAATGTTTTCGGTGATATTCGTGAAGTCTTTGCATCTACAAATGAGGCAAAAGTGCGTGGTTATAAATCAGGACGCTTTAGCTTTAACGTAAAAGGCGGACGTTGTGAAGCTTGTAGCGGTGACGGTATAAAGAAGATAGAAATGCACTTTTTGGCGGATATATTTGTTCCCTGCGAGGTATGTAAGGGTAAGAGATATAACAGAGAAACTCTTGAAGTTAAATACAAGGGCAAAAATATTTATGAAGTGCTTGAAATGACGGTTGATGAGGGTGTTGAATTTTTTGGAAACATTCCGAAGATAAAGAGAAAACTTGAAACTTTACAGGAAGTCGGTCTTGGATATATCAAACTCGGTCAAAGCTCAACAACTTTGTCAGGCGGTGAAGCACAACGTGTTAAACTTGCAACGGAGCTTTCAAAGAGAAGTACAGGGAAGACGATTTATATTCTTGACGAGCCTACAACAGGACTTCATACTGCTGACGTTCACAAACTTACGGAAGTGCTTGATAAACTTGTTGAGGGCGGTAATACTGTTGTTGTAATCGAACACAACCTTGACGTTATAAAAACCGCAGACTATATCATTGATATGGGGCCTGAGGGCGGCGATAACGGCGGTACCGTGATTGCGTCAGGTACACCTGAGCAGGTTGCAAAAGTCGAAAAATCTTATACCGGAAAATATTTAAAGAAAATGCTCGAATAAAACCTTGACAAAATAAAAAAAGAGTGTTAGAATAACTTTAGAGCATAGATGAAGACAGTAGCATTAAGCAAAAGTCACAAGAGAGAGAACGTCATGGGCTGTAAGCGTTCTTTGATGGGCTTGATGTGAATACCACTTCGGAGCTGCGGACTGAACAATTTATATTAAGTAAGTTTTGCCGTATTCCTTACGAAACAAGGACGAACTAAGTGACAGCATTATATGCTGTAATTAGGGTGGAACCGTGTATATTTATGCACCCCTAAGGTATGGATATTATCCGTACTTTAGGGGTGTTTTTAGTTTATAAAAAGAAAGGACTAATAAAAATGGAAATGAATGAACTACAAACACTAAGACATTCAGCCTCGCATATACTTGCACAGGCTGTAAAAAGACTTTATCCGGATACAAAACTTGCTATCGGTCCGGCTATTGATGACGGCTTTTACTATGATTTTGATACGGAGCATACTTTCACCCCTGAGGATTTAGAAGCTCTTGAAAAAGAAATGAAAAAAATCGCTAAAGAAAACCTTAAAATTGAAAGATTTGAATTGCCGAGAGCAGAGGCACTTGAATTAATGAAAGATGAGCCATACAAAGTTGAATTGATTAACGATTTACCCGAAGATGCTACAATTTCTTTCTATAAGCAAGGCGATTTTGTTGACCTATGTGCAGGACCTCACGTAAATTACACAAGCAAGGTTAAAGCATACAAACTTCTAAGTGCAACAGGCGCATATTGGAGAGGTAATGAGAAAAACAAGATGTTACAACGTATTTACGGTACTGCTTTCTTAAATAAAGCCGACCTTGAGGCACATCTTGAACAGCTTGAAGAGGCAAAAAAACGTGACCATAATAAGCTTGGACGTGAACTTGAATTGTTTACAACAGTTGATTATATCGGTCAAGGTCTTCCTATTATGCTTCCAAAGGGTGCAAGAGTAATTCAATTACTTCAAAGATGGGTTGAAGATGAAGAACAAAAACGTGGCTGGCAGCTTACAAAGACACCTCTAATGGCAAAGAGCGACTTGTATAAAATTTCAGGTCACTGGGATCACTATAAAGAAGGTATGTTCGTACTTGGCGATGAAGAAAAGGATAAGGAAGTATTTGCACTTCGTCCGATGACTTGTCCGTTCCAGTATCAAGCGTTTTTAAACAGAGGTCGTTCGTACAGAGATTTGCCTATGAGACTTAATGAAACATCGACACTTTTCAGAAATGAGGCGTCGGGTGAAATGCACGGACTAATCCGTGTACGTCAGTTCACAATTTCAGAGGGACACTTGATGTGTACACCTGAACAGCTTGAAGAAGAATTTAAGGGTTGTCTTGAACTTACAAACTATATGCTTACAACTCTTGGATTAATCGAAGACGTTTCATATCGTTTCTCAAAATGGGATCCTGACGACAGAGAAAAGTATATCGGTACAGAAGAACAGTGGAACGAGGCACAAGATACAATGGAGAAAATCTTGAAAGACCTTAACATTGATTATAAAGTCGGTGTCGGTGAGGCTGCATTCTACGGCCCGAAACTTGATATTCAAATTAAGAATGTACATGGTAAAGAAGATACCCTTGTAACAATCCAAATCGACCAAATGCTTGCCGAGAAATTCGGTATGGAATACGTTGATAAAGACGGTACTAAGAAAAATCCGTATATTATTCACAGGACATCAATCGGTTGTTACGAAAGAACACTTGCACTTCTTATCGAAAAGTATGCAGGTGCATTCCCGGTATGGCTTGCTCCTGTACAAATCAAGCTTTTGCCTATTGCGGACAGACATCTGGATTATGTATATGAAATTAAGAAACAGCTTGAGGCAAACGGTATTTTGCGTGTAGAAGTTGATGACAGAAGTGAAAAACTCGGTTATAAACTTCGTGAGGCACAGCTTGAAAAAGTACCTTATATGCTTGTTGTCGGTGATAAGGATATTGAAAATAACACTGTATCTGTTCGTTCAAGAAAAGAGGGCGACAAGGGTGCTATGGCAATAGATGAATTTATCAAAGCAGTTAAAGAAGAAATCGACACAAAGAGAATATAATTGTTAATGTAACGTAAATTTGCTCCCCGACATACTATACAGTGTCGGGGAGGGATTTATATGAGGCTTGGACTTTCACGAACAAGAAACAGAAGTTTAAAAGGTGTAGGAATATTTTTTACACTGTTTTTTTTGATTTTTCTTATATGGCTTATATTCACAAAATTGCAACCGTCTTTTATCGAATATGCAAAGGTGTATTCGAATAACATTGCAAATGAGGTTGTAAACAGTGCAGTAGATGATGTATTTGTTAAAGAAGAATACCAAAGCCTTGCAAAAATTATGGAGAATTCCTCCGAAAATATAAAGGCAATCGAAACGGATACCGCAAAGATCAATCGCTTAAAATCGGCAATAATACAGTCAATGCAGAAAAATATTGATTCACATAAAAGCGATACGGTATATGTACCGCTCGGAAGCTGCAGTAATTTATATTTTCTTGCCGGACTCGGTCCTAAAGTGCCGATACGAATATATCCTGTCAGTATTGTAAATGCTGATTTTAAAGAGAGTTTTGACTCTGTCGGTATTAATCAGGTAAAGCATAAATTGTATTTAGACGTATCTATGAAAATGTCATTCGTGGGAATGATGTTTGCACAATCCGACACTGTGGAAACATCAGTGCTTTTAAATGAAACGATTATTGTAGGTGACACACCGACTTATTACGGAAATGTTGGAATGACTGCATCAGTCGAGTAGAAAGGAATTTTATTAATGAACGATATTGAAAAACGTATTGAAGAATTGACAAATGAACTTAATTATCATAACCACAAGTATTATGTTGATGATGCTCCCGAAATTTCTGATTTTGCGTTTGATAAAATGCTTGTAGAACTTGAACAGCTTGAAGAAAAATATCCCGAATATAAAAAGAAAAATTCACCTACCGTAAGAGTAGGCGGAGAAGCCGTTAAAAGTTTTGGTGAAGTTCATCACGACGTGCCTATGTTAAGTCAGCAAAAGGCATTTTCAAAAGAAGAAATACTTGACTTTGACAGACGCGTAAGAGCCGTTATACATGATGTAAATTACGTTGTTGAGCAGAAAATTGACGGCTTGTCTGTTTCTCTTGAATATGTGGACGGTGAATTTACAAGAGGTTCGACGCGCGGTGACGGTATCAACGGCGAGGATGTTACGGAAAATCTGAAAACAATTAAGAGCATACCTCTTACCTTAAAAGACGATATACCTTTTCTTGAAGTAAGAGGAGAAGTATTTTTGTCAAGAGATAACTTTAATAAAATAAACGATATTTTAGAGGCGAGCGAACAACCACTTTTTGCAAATCCGCGTAATGCGGCGGCAGGCTCACTAAGACAGCTTGACCCCAAAATAGCCGCAAAACGTAATCTTGACATATTTGTTTTTAATATTCAGCAAATACAGGGTAAAGAAATTTCAACACATATTGAAGGCCTTGAATTTTTGAAAGAACAGGGATTTAAAACTATTCTTGATAAAAAATCGTATTCATCTATAGAAAAGGCATATGAGAGAATATTAGAAATAGGTGAGGAGAGAGGTAACCTATATTTTGATATAGACGGTGCGGTAATTAAGGTAAATGAATTGACCGCAAGAGAAATGCTCGGAGATACCGCAAAATTCCCTCGTTGGTCTATTGCATATAAATATCCCGCCGAGAAACAGCAAACGGTTATAAGAGATATTAAAGTTCAAGTCGGAAGAACAGGTGTTCTTACACCTCTTGCAATACTTGATACAGTCCACATTGCAGGCTCAAATGTATCAAGAGCGACACTTCACAATCTTGACTTTATACGTGAAAAGGATATCAGAATAGGCGATACTGTTATTATTCAAAAGGCAGGCGATATAATTCCGGCTGTCGTTGAAGTTATAAAAGAAAATCGTGACGGCAGTGAAAAAGAATTTGAAATGCCTACACATTGTCTTGAATGCGGTGCTTTAATCGTGCGTGAAGAAGGCGAGGCGGCATATCGTTGCACAGGTGTGAATTGCCCGGCACAGCGACTTAGAAATATAATTCACTTTGTGTCTCGAAATGCAATGGACATTGACGGTCTTGGTCCGTCTATCATTGAACAAATGATAGAAAAAGATTTAATCGAAACCGCCGCCGATTTGTATTATGTAAAAGCCGAAGATATAGCCGAAATGGATAAAATGGGTGAAAAATCAGCACAAAATCTTATAAACGCTCTTGAAAAGTCAAAAACAAACCCATTATACAGACTGATAAATGCTTTCGGTATTCGTCATATAGGTGAAAAAGCCGCAAAGATTTTATCGGCAAAATATAAAACTCTTGATAATTTGAGAAATGCGTCTGTTGAAGAACTTACCGAAATTGCCGATATAGGCGGTAAAATGGCACAATCGGTTGTTGAATTTTTTATGCAAGAGCAGTCAATTGCTTTTATTGATAAGCTTGAAAAAGCGGGTGTAAACTGTATAGACGACAGTGAAGATTCTATTATCGACAGACGTTTTGAGGGTATGACATTTGTTCTGACAGGAACACTTTCTAAATATAAGCGAAGTGAGGCAGGAAAAATAATAGAAAATTACGGCGGTAAAACATCGTCAAGTGTATCAAAGAAAACAACATATGTTCTTGCCGGTGAAGACGCAGGAAGTAAACTTGACAAGGCGAACAGCTTGGGTGTAACGGTTATCAGTGAAGATGAATTTGAGGAGATGATAAAATGATTGAAGAAAAAGCATTTCAAATAAAGGATGAGCTGATTTTCATACGACGTCACCTCCACCGTACTCCTGAAAATGATTTTGAAGAAATAAAAACATCTTCATTTATTCGCAGTAAACTTGACGATTACGGAATACCTTATACAACCTCAGCTAAAACAGGAACAGTTGCCTTGATTAAAGGTAAAAACAGTAACAAAACTGTACTTTTGCGTGCTGATATAGACGGATTACCTATAAAAGACGAAAGCAAATTTGAAATAAAATCGGAACGCGAAGGATATATGCACGCATGCGGACATGATATTCATGCAACGTGTCTTTTAGGTGCGGCTAAAATTTTAAACGATATTAAAGACGAGTTGAACGGAAACGTAAAACTTGTTTTCCAGCCTGCTGAAGAGGGAGTAGGCGGTGCATTACCTATGATTGAGGACGGAATACTTGAAAATCCGCACGTTGACGCGGCTTTTGCACTTCACGTTGAACCGTTAGAAAAGACGGGCAATATTCAAGTTAAGGACGGCTCAATTATGGCGTCGCCCGACGATTTTAAAATTGTTGTTCACGGTGTCGGCGGTCACGCCTCCGCACCTGAAAAATGCGTAAATCCAGTTACTATCGGCACGGCAATTATAACGGAATTTGAAAAACTAAATGCAACTGTTCTAAAAGACAAGCCGTGTGTTATGACGGTTTGCTATTTTAACGGCGGAACTTGCAATAATGCCATTCCGCAAACTGCTGAAATTATGGGTACGGCACGTTCGCTTGACAATGAAACTCGTGAAATGCTCATAGAATTACTTGATAAAACGGCACATGAAACAGCAAAAAAGCATGGAACAACTATTGATTTTACATTCAATAAACTTTTTCCGCCTGTTGTTAATAACAGTGAAATGAATAATGTAATCAGAAACAGTGCAAAAAAGCTTACCTGCATAAACGAAGTAGTGACACTTGATAAACCGGCAATGGCGGGTGATGATTTTTCATATTTTGGAGAAAACGTTCCGAGTGCCTATTTTAAATTAGGTGTAGGAAATGTAGAAAAAGGAGCTGTTTATCCGATACATAGTCCGAAGTTTATAGCAGACGAAGACGCTTTACCTATTGGAAGTGCGATTTTGTCACAAACTGCAGTTGATTATTTAGATACTTACAATAATTAGTTTACCATAAAAATATTATGTAAACTAAATTGATTTTAAGAGGTTTTAAAATTGAAAAAAATAGCAGTTATAGATTGCAGAGCAGATGATAAAACTGTATATACTCTTGAAAAATTAAATATCAAAGTAATTCCGACTTTAAAGATTGATAATCTGTATGACTCCGTTGCAACCCATGCAGATATTCAAATTCACTATATCGGAAATAATTGTTTTATATCTGCTCCCGAAACATATGAACATTACAAAAAATATATGCCTAAAAAGTGTACTTTAATTAAAGGACAAAACAATATAGACTCAAAATATCCGTATGACGTGTGGTACAATGCTACGGCTTTAAAAGATTATGTTATTTGTAATAAAGCATATACTGATAAAACGATTCTTGATAGTCACAATAAAGAAATTATTAACGTCAAGCAGGGGTACAGTAAATGCAATATTTGTATTGTAGACAATAATGCAATTATAACGTCTGATAACGGAATAGCCAAGACAGTGGCACAAAAGGGAATAGATGTCCTAAAAATATCATCAGGTCATATTGAATTGCGAAAACTTGATTACGGCTTTATTGGTGGAGCAACGGGACTTATAGATAATAGCACGCTTGCTGTAAACGGTGACATTAATTCTCACCCCGACAGTGAACAAATTAAGGTGTTTTGCCATAAATATAATGTTGATATTATTCCGCTTAAAGACGGTAAATTAGTTGATATTGGAACAATTATAGTAAATATTTAAGTTAGGACTTGATTTTCACAAATAAATCTGATATAATATTCAAGAATTAAATAAAGGGAATGAGGTTCTCCCTTAGTATAATACTAAAACCGCTTATTTAAGCTGATGACTTCTGCACTATTTTTTAATGCAGAAACATCAGCTTTTTCTGTATTTTATGGAGGAATATTTATGTTTTTTAGTTTAGCAATCATTTTATTGTTCGGTCTGTTACTTGGCGGAATATGCAAAAAACTACGATTGCCGTCACTTATAGGAATGTTGGCAGTTGGAATTATAATAGGACCGTATGCACTGAATTTAATTGATACATCAATTCTTGAAATATCCGCACAATTACGCAAAATTGCATTAATTATAATTCTTGCAAGAGCCGGATTGTCGCTCAATGTGTCGGAATTGAAAAAAGTCGGCAGACCTGCTATAATGATGTGCTTTGTTCCGGCTTGTTTTGAAATAATAGGTATGATACTTCTTGCACCTAAATTGTTAGGAATATCCGTAGTTGACGCGGCAGTTATGGGTACAGTGGTAGGTGCGGTTTCACCTGCGGTTATTGTGCCTAAAATGCTGAATTTAATAGAGAACGGCTACGGTAAAGATAAAAGCATTCCGCAACTTATACTTGCCGGAGCGTCGGTTGATGACGTGTTTATTATAGTTCTTTTCTCTGCATTTCTCGGTCTGTCGCAAACAGGAGATATGTCTGCTGTCAGTTTTGTAAAAATCCCAATATCCATTGTATTGGGTATAACTGTCGGTATTTTTGTCGGAATAGTGTTAGGCAAATTTTTTGCTAAAGCACATATCAGAGATACGGTAAAAATAATCATTTTAATGTGCGTGTCGTTTTTGCTTGTTGCATTTGAAGATACTTACGGTGGAATTGTGCCGTTTTCATCGCTTATTGCCGTTATGTGCATAGGTATTTCTTTGCAAAAAGTCAGAAAAGAGGCGACTGAACGTCTTTCTCAGCGATACAACAAACTATGGGTTGTTGCGGAAATATTATTATTCGTGCTTGTCGGTGCAAGCGTTAATATTGATTACGCACTTAAAACGGGAGTAGCCGCAATTATATTGATATTCTTAGTTTTGCTATTCCGTATGTTCGGCGTATTTATTTGTATGTTGAAAACAAATCTCAACTTAAAAGAAAGACTGTTCTGTATGATAGCTTATCTGCCAAAGGCGACTGTTCAAGCCGCAATAGGCGGAATACCACTTTCTATGGGATTAAATTGCGGTGAAAAAGTTTTAACCGTTGCGGTTTTGTCAATAATAATCACCGCACCGTTGGGAGCATTTTTGATAGACTTAACATATAAGGAACTATTGACAAAAAAAACTTTACAAAAGCAAATAAAATGATATAATTGTATTATATTTATTTTAAGGTGGTTTAATTTATGAATGTAACATTAAAACGTGACGGATTAACTTTGCGAGGAGAACTTTTAAAGCCGGACGTTGAAAAATGTCCGATACTTATTATATTTCACGGATTTATGGCGAATATAGGCAAAGATGATAAATCGATGTTTTATCAGATTGCACACGAATGTCTTAATAACGGTATCGCAACAATACGGTTTGATTTTGACGGTCACGGCGACAGTGACGGTGAATTTTGTGATATGAATGTATTAAGCGAAATACTTGATGCCGCTAAAATAATTGATTATGTCAGAGGACTTGATTTTGTTACCGAAATAAATATACTCGGTCATTCTCAAGGTGCTTTGGTAGGCGGTATGATGGCGGGATATTATCGTGAATGTATCAGTAAACTTATAATGCTTGCTCCTGCCGCAACAATTAAAGACGATTCTTTAATCGGCTCGTGTTTCGGTACTCCGTATGATATGATAAACGTACCGGATAAATTCCCTGTAAAAGATAATGAGGGTAATCATTATGAAGTCGGCGGTATGTATTTCAGAGTTGCAAGAACATTGCCGATTTATGAAACTACATCAATGTTCTGTGGTAAAACACTGATCATACATGGTACTGCCGATGACGCAGTTGGAGTTATCGGTTCTCGCAGATATAAAGAATGTATGCCGCATAATACCGAACTTGTATTAATTGAAGGTGAAGGACACGGTTTGGATAATTCATTGGATGATATAAAGAAATGTGTTATCGAGTTTTTGAAGAAATAATTATAAATTAATGTAGTTGAGGAGATTAAGTATGAAAAAAATAACAACATTTTTAATTGTGATGATAATTAGTTGCTCTTGTTTGCAAGTATCTGCAAATAACGATGTTTTAGAGGCAAAAAAGGCTAATTTCAATATAGTATTACATGGACGGCAAGAAAAATTTAACTTGCCTATAGCTACTATTAATGATAATACATATGTACCGCTAAGGGAACTATGTGAAAAATTAAATATGAATTTATATTGGGATGCACACGATAAAGAAATCAGTATATATAAAAAGACTCCATTAGCACCAATATCTACGAATGAACCTCAATCTACACAAAATCCATATAAACCAAATACAGAGCGAACAGCATATACTCTTCAAGATTTTTCTTTTTTAACAATAGATATGTCCATAAACGACATAATGGAGAGAATGGGAGAACCAAGCTATTGGGACGGCTCAGGAGCACCGTGGGCAGTATATGTATTATCAGATGGTAGTGAATTATCATTGGCTATGTATAGATATAATGTTGAAACAAGAAAAAAATCAGGAAATCCAGGAGTAGTATTAAATATAAATGGAACTGATGTAATAATTAATTTTAATAGTGAAGGGACGATAAACATATATTAATTTTGTAGCGTTAAACGCATTGTATGACAGAAAAAATAATAATCGATATAAAAAGATGTTCGCTGATTTATGAAATTACACATTTGTGTTCGTTGGTAAAACACTGATCATACATGGTACTGCCGATGACGCAGTTGGAGTTATCGGTTCTCGCAGATATAAAGAATGTATGCCGCATAATACCGAACTTGTATTAATTGAAGGTGAAGGACACGGTTTGGATAATTCATTGGATGATATAAAGAAACGAGTTATCGAGTTTTTGAAGAAATAATTATAATCAGAGTTGAAATATACTCTGATTTTGTTTTGTTTATAAAATAAATGTGATATAATATAGTTGAGGTGAAAAAGATGGATTATAATGAATTAGAACCTAAGATAGTATTTCAATATTTCAAGGAAGTATCGAATATTCCGCATGGTTCTGGAAATACAGAAGAAATATCAAAATATTTAATGAATTTTGCAAAGGAACATAATCTTAAAGCAATTTATGATTCCGGCAGAAATATTATAATTTTTAAAGACGGTACAAAAGGGTTTGAAAACAGTGAGCCTATTATTTTACAAGGTCATATGGATATGGTGTGTGACAAAGTACCGGATTGCACTATTGATATGTCTAAAGAGGGCTTGACATTGTTTACCGACGGTGAATATTTATGGGCTGACGGTACAACGCTTGGCGGTGACGACGGAATTGCGGTTGCTTATATACTTGCAATTCTTGCTTCAGACGATATACCTCATCCGCCTATTGAGGCAGTTATAACAAGAGATGAGGAAATAGGTCTTTTAGGTGCGGCTGAGCTTGAGACATCATATCTGAAAGGTAAGCGTTTAATTAATATTGACAGTGAAGATGAAGGCATTTTTACCGCCGGTTGTGCCGGTGCGATGATTTATACTGCCAATATTCCGATAGAATTTGAAAGCAGTGACAACAACACTTTGCGTATAGAAATAAGCGGTTTAAACGGAGGACACAGCGGTATTGATATTGGCAAGCAACGTGAAAATGCAATCAAATTATTAGGGAAAATACTTTATGAGTTATCACAAGATTGTAAATTTTCTGTTTGCGATATAAATGGGGGAGTTAGAGAAAACGTCATACCTAAGCAAGCATATGCCGTAATCTGTATAGAGGATACATCGAAATTAAAAGACATAATCGAAAACATAAAATCAGAATTAGTCAATACAGAAAAAGACTTGAAAATAACGTTTTCAGAAACTGAAATCAGCAAAAAACTTTCAAAACAAAGTACTGAAAAAATAATAACATTTCTTACAAATACAAAATCTACCGCATTAAAGTTTAACAATAAAAATGAAGTGCTTACATCTCTGAACTTAGGTGTTGTTTCGTTAGCGGATAATACATTTCAAGCAAGTTTTATGATTAGGTCCAATTTGAAGAATGAAAAAGAACAACAATCGGACATTTTAGATGAATTAGTGTTATCACTTGGCGGTTCATTTGAACATTCCGCAAGCTATCCTGCATGGGAATATGCTGAAAATTCAAAATTAAGAGAAACTATGACTGCTGTATTTGAACGTTTATATGACAGAACGCCTAAAATCGAAACTATCCACGCAGGGTTGGAGTGCGGTATTATTGCCGATAAAATTAATAATCTCGATGCAGTATCAATAGGACCTAATATTTTAGAAATTCATACTCCGAACGAGAAACTTGATATAGCTTCTACCAAACGCACATGGAAATTTTTAATTGAAATTTTAAAAGAATTAAAATAGCTTTTAACAGACAGAAATTCAAAGGGAATTTCTGTCTGTTTTTGATTAAGCAAAAATAAGTACAAAAAACATATCTGTGCATAAGAATAATTATTTGGGAATTAAAATACAGGCACAATATCCTGGGATAGGCTGATAGCAATAAATAGTAAGATGTTTGTCAATTTCGGGGCTGTAATCGGTCAGAGTATGCTTGTTGCCGTTGAGGGCAACATCGGCATATGTAACCAACCACTTTTTATCACCGTTTTCAAAAACTTCATAAAATGAGCGGTTAATCATCTCACTGATGGGTATGCCTTCTACATCTGCCATCATTTCGTTGCAATATCTGAATACAAAATCAACACCGTGACCTTTTTCATCAAAAACCAATTCAATAACACAGAAAGCAAGCGGCATTTTATCCAAAAGGGTACATTTTTCCAAAAGACCTAAAGGCGGTATGTAATCATCTGATGAAAGTACCGATGAAGCAAGTCCGAGTTTTTTGCGAATTTTTCGGTGTTCACTTAAACTGCGTTTTCTGCCTTGAAAAGTATGACCGTCTGTCATTGTATAAATTCCGTTGTAAGATAGGTTCTTCAATGCTGCAAAATACACTAATAAAAATAATTTAATGCAGGGAATAGAAGATAATAAATTCGGACCTGAAGAAAATCTTACACGAGGAATGTTGGTGACTGTTTTATGGCGCATGGAGGGTGAGCCGAATACAGATTACAAGGTGACATTTAAAAATACGGATAATGCTTATTATACAGACGCAGTTCGTTGGGCTGCCGAAAATAATATAGTTTCAGGTATATCCGACGATGAATTTGCACCGAATATCAATATAACCCGTGAACAGATGGCGGCTATTATATACCGTTATGCAAAATACAAAGGATATGATATTAATATAGAAAAGAACGCTGAATATAAAGATAAAGACAGTATTTCCGAATATGCTGTAAATGCAGTTGATTGGAACAATCAAAATGATATTATGACAGGAGATACAGACGGCAAATTTGAACCTAAATCAAATACCACAAGAGCTCAAGCAGCGTCAGTATTAATGCGTATATCTGAAAATTTTAAATAATACAAAATAAGAATAAAAAAGAGTCGGATTATGATAACACTTAAAAGTGCATCAATCTGACTCTTTTTCTAATCTGTGGACATGGAAGAGTATACAAACTGAATTCTTAATGTCAAAACAACTAAAAAACAGTACAATATTTCTATATATTTCCTAATTGTATATCATTCTTATATATGATAATATTTTATTAGAAATATATAAAGTAGGGAGTGATTGTTATAAAAAAAGCATTAATTTGTATAGGGTTAGTATTAGCAGGATTGTCTACGGGAATATTTGCAGACGAAATATATACAACAGTCGTAGACCGTAAAATAAGATATGAAGGACAGCGAATAACAACTAAATATCCTGTATTATCTTATGACAATACAACGTATATAGCTGTCAGAGATGTAGCAAAAATGTTGTCAAAGGATGTACGGTGGTATGAAAATGAAAATAGCATAGCTTTTTCATCACCAATGGAAAGAGCAATAAATAATTATGATACAGGTGAAACAATAGGCAGGGCGATTATAAAAGAATTTTATAATGATAAAATAACAGAGAATTCTATATATCGTACAGATTTTTGCGGTAGAAGTTGGTTTCTTGATGATACATTTATAGAAGAAGTGATTTTTGAACCAGATAAAAATATAAATTTAGATGATTTAAAAGCAAATGATGGTTATGATTTGGAATACCAATTATATATTGCAAATCATTGTGATGTTCGTGTACACATAAGTGCAATAGACGGACGGATATTTATTGAAGAAAGAGATGAGGATAATAATATGACCGAATACAGTTTGTTTGAATTATCTCAAAGAAATAAATCTTGACTTCATTCTAACTAATAAACAAGCAAAATCCGAATTAATATTTGATTATGTATGAGGTAAATAAAAATGAAAAAGATATTTATTTTGTGGAATACAGACATGTCTACAATGGTTGGTGGGGGATATAGCTCACCTTTTTGATTATAATTTAGAAGGGATATTTATAAATGAGAAAAAGATTAATAATTATAGTTGTTGTTGCGTGCGCTTTATCTTTATGTTGTGTATGGTTTTCTTGTGAAAAAAAAGAAATTGAGCATAATGAATGTGCAAATTTTAGTGATAGTTATACATATACAAAGAAAGAACAAATTGAAGAAGTTTTAAAAAATAATTCAGAAGTAATTGAAAAGTTGGTTATAGGCATGAAAGAAAGTAAAACAAATGCTATTGTTTTATCCGGAATTGATGAATATATAAAACAAAATAATCAGTTTGTTATAGATAATGAGAAAGCACTGAGGGATTTTTATAATAATTCTAAAATGGACTTTTTGATATGTTTTGGTGTAAATAATAGATGTCAAGTATATCAGGATACACCTCCCGGAAAAGTCGTTTCGTTAAAATTGTGTGGTTCTATTGATAAAGACAATAATTTTACTTGGAATGTAATAAATACATCCAGTAAAGATTATTTATCACTCAATATATATAATTTTTTATATAATTCAGATTGAAATATAAATCTATTAATATACTAAGTGACAGCAAAATAAAAAGTAAATTTATGCAGACAAGAATCTGAATTTGTTGAACCGCCCCCAAAAGTTACACCCAGAATCTAACTTTTGGGGGTACATCAATTATATGTCCGCGTTTAATTTTAAGCAAAAACTAAATGAAATTGAATTTATTCAAGTGGATAAGTTTTATCCAAGTAGTAAAACTTGTAGTTGTTGTGGAAATATCAAGAAAGATTTAAAACTTTCGGACAGAATGTATAAATGTGATGTTTGTGGTCTGGTTATTGACCGAGATTACAATGCAAGTATAAATTTAGCAAATTATGAAGTTATATAAATTCACTTAAAAAATTATATAACTATGTACCTATCGCTATTAGGGAATTTACGTCTATGGAGTGTCATAACAAATGAAAGTAGCTACGGCAAAATCAGATACGTTGAAGTAGAAAGTCTTAATCGTGAGATGAGACACAGTATAGATTTATATAGATTAGTTGTAATTTATATATATTTATCATAGCGGATATGCAATACTGCAAGTTTTGCGTTCAAAAATTGGATAAAAGGAGAGAAAGAAAATGAAATGCGAAAAATGTGGATCTGAAATTAAACAACTTATCATCAGTGTATCTGATGCATATGGTTCGGATTGCTCTATTAGTGTAGATATAACAGAATGCGAGAAAAATGCAGTTGTATTTGAAACTGATAAAAGTTGGACAGGATATGATCAAGATGGTGAAGATGCTAATCAGGATATACGTTGTCCAATATGTGGTAAAAATCCGTTTCAAAATGATGAGATACAAATATTTAATATTGTCAGAGTTGTAAAATTTAAAAAAGCAAAGTAAATTTTGATTTCAAATAATACGGTAAGTTTTAAACTTATCGTATTATTTTTGCGTATTTGTACGGTAAAAACTTGTTTATTGCGTTGCTATGTGGTATAATATAAAATAAAGGAGGAATGGCTTATGTTTAAAATCAACCCATATAGACCGGGTGCAGGAGTAAGACCTCAATACTTAGCCGGTAGAGATGAAGATATTGAAAATGTAACAAATATGTTTACAGCATTAACATTAAATATTCCAACTCAATCAGTTATTTTTAGTGGATTAAGAGGGGTAGGTAAAACCGTTCTTATAAACAGGTTACAAGAAATCGCAGAAGAAAAGAATATTTTTTGTAAACATATTGAAGTAGCGGAACGAAATGATTTTATTTCGCAAATAGCCACTTGTTCGCAAGCCTTTTTAAGACAAATAAGTGTTAAAGAAAAGTTTAAAAATTTAATAAAAAAGCCATTAGATGCGATTAAATCTTTGGTTGTATCTTTTGATCCAAACGATAATACATTTTCTTTATCACTTGAAGAAAAAGATTTATATAAAACGAATAATCTAACACAAAGTCTTACTGATGTATTTACCTCTTTAGGAGAAGCAGCAGCAAAAGCTGAAATACCTATCTGTTTTTTTATAGATGAAATACAGTATATTAAATCTGAAAATTTAGGTGCTTTAATTGCAGCAATACACCGAACTAATCAATTAGGTTATCCTATTATGATTATAGCAGCAGGCTTACCTAAAATTTATTCAATGCTTTCATCAGAAAAGTCTTATTCGGAAAGACTTTTTATTTATAAAGAAATTGATTCATTAGAAAGAGAACAGGCTATTAAAGCAATAGAGATGCCTATTAAACAATTTAATGTAAAATACAGTGATAAAGCTATTAACAAAATAATAGAAGTAACAGAAGGTTATCCGTTCTTTATTCAACAGTTATGTCAAATTGTATTTCAAAATGTAGATTCTAAAGTGATTTCAGATATTGATGTTGAAAATAATCTTGAAGAATTTTTTGAAAAATTGGATACAGGATTTTTTAAACTACGTTATGAGCGGTGTTCGGCTGCCGAAAAGAAATTTATATTTGCGATGGTTAAATGCGGCGAATTACCTTGTACTATTGCAAACATTGCGGAAATAATGAAAAAATCAATTAATTCTATTTCGACTGCCAGAGCACAGCTGATTAATAAAGGTATTATTTATCCTGTAAAATATCGAGAATTAGATTTTACCGTTCCTCAATTCAGTGGATTTATTCATCGTTTAGAGGAATATAAGCAATGGGACACAATATGAGGAAATGTTATGAAAAAGAAAGTGTTGTGGTTTTCACGTCACGAGATGACACTGGAGCAGAGAGCTGTTCTTGGAGATGTCGAAATAATACAAATAAATAAAACAGTTCAATCAGCTTACGAATTGCGAGACGAAATTAATGAGTGCGATATAATCGCCATAGTCGCGCCAATTAATTTGCAACAGCAGTTCATTAAATTGGCTAACGGCAAACCGGTCATAATGGCAGTTAATGACCGAGTGCTTATTAAGCAAGCTGATAGTACTGAGGATAAGGCAGAGTTCCGCTTTGTTAAGTGGGAACAACTTATCCGTATTGACATTGTAAAAGAGGATTTTATGATGAGTGGTTCAGGCACTTCAAAGGGAGTTGCTGATAAATTAGGTATAAATTCGGTTTTATACGATTTAAACCCGAATCCTGAATGCGGTATCGGAAATTGGAATGCTTAAAAAAATGATGTAGAAGATAGTGCCGACTTAATTTTCTTTCATCCACCTTATCACGATATTATAAAATATAGTGGTAATATGTGGGGCAAAGCTAATCCTGACGATTTGTCACGATGTGAAAATTATAATGATTTTGTGCAATATCAACAATAAAACCATAAGTGGTCAATAAGTGGTCAAATTAACACATTTGTCAAAATGCACAATGTCAGAAACCGCATAGGTAAGCCGTTTGTAGGGGGGTAAAATTCAAAATATCAATCTAAGTAAGATAAATGACGCTTTATTATACTTGAATGTGTATTTTCAAAATTACCTCTCATCAACGGCTTACCTATGCGGTTTCTGCATTTATTGAAAATGACAAAAACTCCATTTTGACCACTTATTATATTTTTCACAATGTTGTCAGCCTCCTTTAATGAACTTATTTTAATGAAGATTTCTACCTTTTCATAAGCAAATGGCGGTAATTTACTTTGAAAAATATTTTTAAGATAAAAAAGCAGTGCCTAATGCTATAAAATCCAATAAAGTATTGACAAATCCGTAGAATTATGGTATTATATAAACAAAGTAAAATAGTATTTAGCAAAAAAACATAGTTGAGGAATTCAAAAATTCTGATTCTATGTTTTTTTGTATTCAAATACATTTTAACGGAGGTTTTAATTATGAAAACTTATAAAGAAATACTAAATAACAAATCTACACAACAAATCAGATTGATTACAATTCACAACATATTAAATGATATTGATATGAATTTATTAACCGAAAAAGCAAAACAAATTTTTATTAAACAAAACATTCAAATTTCTGATGAACAGTTGTCAGAATATATTAACTATTGTGCTCAGCAATGGTTAAACGCTATTAGACTCACTACTATTCCCCAAGCCTATGATAATGCTGTTTCAATCTTAGAAAAGCATCAAACATTCTTCAATTATGCTTTATTCACAATAGAAAATGTACTTATCAAGCAAGAAATTGAATCGCAACCTAAAAGAACAACTATATTACAGCTTCTTATAAAGCATAAAAATGTTATTGACCCTATTATTAAAAATTTTATTACAACGCATAATACTTCTACTGATAGTGAAGTTGAGTATAATACCGTTCGTGATATAATTATTGATCAGTTGTCAATTCTTCCTGAATTACCTGTATTTAATACAGTTAATGAAATCAAAAATACTATTAATACTATCTTAGAGTAAAATTATATGAACACATTCAAAAAGGTCAGTACACATAATGTACCGACCTTTTTCTTATTCTGTTTCAACAAATGAAATATTACCGTTTTTGTACACGAACAATGGTTCGTTATTATTACGATAAACTTCTTTGTCCGGAGCTTTGACTACGACAGTTTTAACATATACAATGTTTATAATAGTCGTACCAAAGGTTTTGTAGCTATTTTGGCAGAAATAGCCGTGTTTTTCTCCGTTTGGACGTTCATCAATTATGCAAAATTCAGGATATTCCATCATATCCCACATTGCATCTTCTGATGTGCTTAGGAATTCAGCAATTTTTGAAAGAATAGCCTGCAAGGCATAATTGTTCTCCCGGTTTGATTCCTGCCGGTATTTCGCAATTCACTGTACCATAAGCTGTCGGCACATTAATCACTGCTCCCAAAACAGCTTGCGGAAACGAGATAGTCATATAGTAAACAACGTCTTGACCAGTCCTCACAAAACCTTTCTTCTGTTTTACTTGAATATTGATAACCAAATCACCGTTTTTTCCACCATTGATTCCGACATTGCCTTTGCCTTTTATTTTTAATACCTGTCCACTGAATATGCCTCTCGGAATACTTATATCATATATGAATTTTTTTAATACCTTACCGGTATTATTACAAATTGTACAATTATCGGTATGATTTTCTTCCTTACTGCAAGGACATATTTCTTCATGCTGAACAGTTATCTCCTTTCGGCAGCCGAGAATTGATTCCTCAAAAGTAATTTCTACTGTGGTATATACGTCAGAACCTCGAATACCTTTCTGTTCAGGCTCAGGCTTTTCTGATTTTGTTGTTTCTTTCTTCTTTTCTGTATTCGTCTTACTTACGGCATCGCTGAATATAGTACAAAAGTTAAATATAGACTTATGTTTCTTTTCACGATTTTCTGATATAAGCCTATACGCCTCTGATACTTTTGCAAATTTAGCAGTTGCGTCTTTATCATATCTATGTAAATCAGGATGAAATTGTTTGGATTTCTCTCTATATGCTTTTTTTACCTGCTCATCTGTTGCTTTCTTAGTAATACCCAACATCTCATAACATTCTTTAATATCCATATCAGAATCCCCCTATCATTTGCATTACATTATTTAAGACTGTATTATCAAGCGGTATATGAACATTAGGAATCATATTGACTGTATAAAGTATGAAATATACGATAATTGCCACTATTAAGCCTTTAACAACACCACTTATAAAACCAATTGACTTATCAAGTTTTTCACCTAAAGGAACTATTTTTACTGCACTTGATATTAAGTGTATTATCAATCCGAATATGAACATAAACAATGAAAATAACAGTATCATTATGAATGAAGATAATAATTTTTCGGCAGATAAATTAACAACATTATTTACTGAATTAATCATTTGGTTTGCAGGATCAGATAAATTAACAAACCCTAAGTTAAAAGCATTTCCACCTTGAAACACTGAACCATTAATGTTCTGAATAAAACAACTGATTTTATCACTAATACCTGATTCATTACATACATATTGCGTTACCGGAATAGCTAAACAGCGTGAAAGTATAAAAGACAATATCATTGATATTAAGCCTCCTATACTTTTGATACCACCCTTTTTTAGCCCTATAAATCCATACACAATAATAATACCAACAAATAATATACTTATAAGCATTTTTCTTCTCTCCTTCCTTTTAAACGTAAAAAAGCAGACAAAAACCAATTCAGATTCTTGTCTGCTCATATTTCACTTATTATGTTATTGTCACTTCATACTTTAATTTTAGTATATCAGAGGTTAGAAATGAAGTCAAGCAATTTATTGAGTTTGTTCAAGATATTCTTTATATGTTATAGAACGGTCATAGTCTATTTGTGCTTTTGATTCATTATAAGCAGCATCACTCAAATATTTGTAACGTTTTTGATTAAGTAATCTATTTAAAAGCGTGTATATTTCATCACGTGTAGCTTTTCTGTCAATCGGTACCCAATATATCATATCATTTTTGTTGACAATATTTTTCTGAGCATTTTCAAATAATCGTTGATATTCTTTAGATTTTCCAAAAAATTTTCCTTTTTCAGTTTTTGTATCTTCTAAACACGCCTCAATCATAACAATTGCATCTTTTATTGTAATATAGTTCTTTCCTCGATACTCGTATGTTTTTTTATATGTTTGTAATATATTCACATCACAAGCAATATAACATAGCGTGTCATATCTGTATATTTTATCAAATTCCACTTCACTTATATCATTAGTTATTTGATATTGATTTCCTGTTTTCAAATCATCAGTTGCAAAGCCTTCTCTATCCATACCGTAGCAATACATATCAAAAATATTTTCATTTAAACCTACAACTGAAAGAATCATTCCTAAAAAGTCTTCCCTACTCATGTATTTCTTTGATGATGTAATATATAATTCATCACATATTCTTTTTGATTTATCAATGTTTTCTATTTTAATTGGTTTGCAATATGTTAAAATTGATATACAGCTTATGCTTAGTATGCAGATTATTACAAAAAAAATTATTACCTTTTTACGCATATTTCGCCCTCCAATAAAAACCTTGTTCCCTTCTTATGGTATTTTCGGTAAAATACCAATTTGCAGCATCAGCATAACTACCATCATCTCTAACGTGATTGATTCCTACGGTGTCAAATTCTTCTTGTCTCCAATACTCATTGTTTGCTCTGGGCATTGTATTAGTTCCCATACCTGCTTTTTTTCTACTACCTTTCATGCCCCTTAATGAATGTATTAATTCATGTGCCAATGCAATTTGAACTGGCTGCTTTTGTTCAACAACATTAGCATTTTTATCATATACAAATACTTTATCTTGTTTTTCATAATCTGCAATGAAGTTAATTGTTGTATCAGTACCAGCTCCTGACATAGAAGCTAAATTTATATCAGCATAAGTTGTTTCATTTTTGTTTGAAACTTTAATTGTAAAAATGTTAGAATTGTTTATAAGTTGATATATTAATTCTGTTCCTGCACTTCTATCATCAGTATTAATTCCATAATTTTTAATTTTTACATATCCATTTGAGTCAATGTATAATTCATCCCTTGTTAAAATGTTTAAATAATCTATGATTATACTTTGATTTTCAGGTACATAAATCGCTAACCTACTTGGATCAAACATCATAACAGGATTATTATCACAGTAAGCATACCAATTCAAGCCGTCTTTAGCCGGATCTTCAGTTATAAAACGTTTAATACTACTATCATAATATCTTGCTCTTAGATATGTCATATCACTTTCATAATCGTAATATTGACCATAATAGCGTAGTGGGTTATTTTCAAAAGAACTTGATTCATTTTTGGTTCGTATTTCTCCCCACGCATCATATGTATAATCAGCAACTTTATTGCTTGTACTTGTGTAAATAGAAAGTACATCGCCATGTGCATCTTTAAACAAATAACCGGTTGTACCATTTTGTCTCCTTGACACATATCCGTTTACTCCCATTACATTTGTTGCATAATTGTTATTATTTAAAGTTTCATTAATAACATTATCACCGTCATAGTAATACTTAGTTGTATTGTCCCCTATTGTTTTACTTGCTCTTAATCCGTCTGAATAATAAGCATAACTTGCTGTTTAATGTATAGAAAGTAAAATTGCTTAATATTTTTGATTCTTCTGCACTCATCCTATGCATAATCAAATTTTAAAATTAAACGCGGGCATATAATTGATGTGCCCCCAAAAATTAGATTTTGGGCGTAACTTTTGGGGACTGTTCAACAAAATTCAGATTCTTGTCTGCATAAATTTACTTTGTATTTCGTTGTCACTTCATACTTTAATTTTAGTATAACAGATTTTTTATAGAAGTAAAGTAATTTTAATTTGTTAAATCAAGGTACTCTTTATAAGTCATAGAACGTTCACTATCAATTTGAGAAGCAGGTTCTGAAATTTTTGTATCAATCAGATATTTATAACGTTTTTGTTTGAGTAATCTTGCTAATAGAATATATACGTCTTTACGCTTTAAGCTTGGATTTGTAATTGTAAAATAATTACTGTCTAATGGTGTTATGATACCACTAAAATGTGATTTGATAAATAATGTCATAAATTCTTTGGACTTTTTGGTAAAAATACCGTTATCTGTTTCTACATTAGATAAACATGCTTGCAAAATAGATGCTGCTTCTTGAACCTTAATATTATCTTTCCCATAATAACATCTTGTATTGCCTTTAGTCTGTAATAATTTCAAATCTTTAGCAATAAAACATATTGTGTAAAAATTATCTGTTGTTGAATATTGTTTATTTGGTAAATTAAAATCATCTGTTGGTATTGTACCAAAATCAGTATTATTATATCTATCTATAATATATTCATTCATTCCTATTGCATATAATACTGAATCTAAGAATTCTTCTCTTGAAACATATTCATTATCACTATTTAATTTAACTTCTATTATGTTATAATCATTACAAATTTTTTTAGCATTTTTTAAATTTAATAATAAAATCGGATTAAATACTGAAAAAATATTGATTATAACTATTATTAAAATTGCTGTTACAACTATTTTCTTATTTTTCATTTTAATGCCTTATCCTTTTACAAAAACCTTGTTCTGCTCTTAATGAATTTTCTGTAAAATACCATTCTGATGCATTTGCATATGTACCATCTTGTCTAATATGATCTTAACATACAAATATTAAATATACAATTAGGAAATATGTAGAATTGTTCTGTTATATTTTAGTTATAATTACTATAAGGCAAGAAAATAAAAAAACAGATAAAAATCTCATAATACTTTTCACATAATTACCTTAATTTGCAATCTGCCTTTTATTATACTTAGATTGATATTTTTTTGACAGGTCTAAAAAAATAGCTTAACCATGCGGTTTTTAAGATAGGCTATTACCAACTCCTTTTTCTGATTATTTAATAAAATTATCATATAAGTGATATTCAGAATTCGTCCGAGTGTCCAATCATCAACTAATTTACATATGTTATCAGATTCTACTCCTTTAAAACTCTCTCTGTTCCAACCTGCATTATTCGTTTTAACTTCACAAAAATAATCATCTTTTTCATAAATCTCACCTTTTATTGTAATTGTTTTAGATACTCTTTATAAGTTATTGAACATTTTGTATCAATCTGCACTGCTGATTCCGAAATAACCGTATCCACTAAATATTTATACCGTTTTTGATGAAGTAGCCTTGCTTACAAACGTCATAATTGACTCCCCCTTCGTCAAAACTTTTTGCGACTTATGCTTTATTGTCCGTAAGATTAAAATGCAAAATCTACACAAAATGTGGGTTTGTAGGTCAGATAACCGTCACAGTATATCTATTCAATCTTCGCTTTTGCGACATATATTATATAAAACTGACCGAATTGTCAAAATCAAATTCGTGCGGTTCTTTTTCAGTGTTTTTATGACCTACCGCAAATGCTATTGCGAATTCGTAATTTTGGGGAAAATCAAGCGCTTTTGCGTAGTAATCCTTTTTATCGCCGTACATGGCATCATATATTATGCCTATAACAAGATTTCCAAGTCCCATTGACTGTGCCGCAAGCGTCATATTGGCTGTTGCAATTCCGGCGTCAAACTTGCTCCATTTAAAATCCTTGTCAGCACTCAATATTAAAACAGTCGGTGCATTATAATAAAAGTTGTTCGGATTACTTTCAATCTTCGCTTTCGTTTCTTTATCTGGAGCAGACGCAAGCATTTTTATTTTTCTGTCTGTGTCAATTTCCTTTAATATCGGATTGTCACCGCCCACGACCGAAACATGAACCTCCTGCATATTTCTAGCGGTCGGTGCTTGAAGTGCGGCTGTTATAACCGCATTTATTTCTTCCCTTGTAAGTTTTTCGTCTGTGTACGCTCTTATTGAACTTCTCTCTTTTATTGTTTTTAATACCTCATTCATAATACATCTTCCTTTCTCATTGGTTCTGTATCTTTATTTGTTCACCTTGAATTAACGGATAGCATATAAGTTTATCTGAATTCAAATTTTCTTTATTCATATCAACACCTGTAATTTGATGATTTTCATAAGCGGTGTAATAATATATTCCCTTGTCACCGTTGCAACAAGAAGTGTAAATAGTGTATTCGAACTTACCGTCTGTAACTTCACAACAGCCTTTTTGCTGTTCAACCGCACCAAGAATATGAAAAAACTGACTTACACTTTCCGATTCAGTTTCTCCCGAGAATGAATTTGTTTTCACGAATGCCGCTCTTACGAATCTTGACTGTGACGATAAATCACCTGGCAAGCCGATTGCTCCCATACCACGACTGTACATATTCAAATTCAACTTATCCGAAAAATTGTTTTTAGGTGATTTCGGTGACAAATTCATATAGTTATTAAGATTAAACATCTGCTTGTCAAAAGGCGGATTGTTCGTAAGCACACCGACAGGATTGTCATAAATTTTTATACCGTCTTTAATAGATTCAACGGTTATTGCCTCGTTTTTATCGGCGATTATCCAATGTAACTGTGCCAAAGTCATTTTTTCGTTAAAAGGAATGTTCGTTATATTAATTTTTCTAAGCAACTCCCTTGCCTCTTTTACACTTGCACATTTACCTAAAATATACGGTATAAATTCAAATTGCGTGATATTATCCTTACCGTCAATCACTTCTTTATAATCCGCATTGTCGACAAAGTTAAGTCCTGCAATACCAAGACCTTTTTCATTAATTGCGTCATAATAAAGCGGATAATTTTCGGCAATATGAGCCATCCCTATCATCGCGTAATGAGTTTCCATTATGCCCATATTTTTTAGATTGAATTTATAATTTCGAGGTGTTATCGTAATTTCTTCACCATATGAAAATTCATAATCAAGCGTTCTTCCGAAATAAAAATCTTTTGTTTTATACGTTGCTGCAGTACACATAAAATGTTACCTCCGATAAATTATTTACTTATATTATAACACAAGACAACCCAAAAATTTCAGGTTGTCTTGTGAATTTTTTGTTAATTTGCTTTTATGCCGACTTTTATATTGTCAATGTCGGTTGCCCAAGTAAAGTTCTTTTCAACTCTTACCGCCAAGATTTCCATTGCATTAAAATCTGTTGCATTTTCAAAAGGCATATCTGTTATTTTAGCTGTTTTGCTGCCGTCAGAGATAGTGGCGTTGCATACTTTTTTATCAAAGTCAGCCTCAATAACCACGTTATAAACAGTGTCTTTATTAAAGCCTGTACCTACGTCCTTCCAATCTTTTTCAAGAAGTCCGTTTGCTATTCCGCCGTTTGCCGAATATTGCAATTCCGCACCTTTTTGGGTTTTCAATGCAAAGAATGTATTTTTTGATGAATCGGCAAATCTCAATTCACCGTATGACTGTCCGCCTGTACACTCGCCGACTTTCCAATCAAGCTCAATTCTTACAGTACCGTTCATTTTATACGGAAGATTATAAATTGCATTTCTGTTTCCTTTTGTACTGTCCTCAAAATGCATTACTTTGCCGTTTGTTCCTTGTGCTACCGCGATATTTGCCAGTTCACCGGGCTTTTTCGTACCTGCCAATTCAAGTTTATCGCCTATATTATACTTTTCATAATCTTCGTTTATATACATTTTCCACGCTACATTATTAGAATCTGTATATTCCGTATAGTCCGCCGTTGCCAATAGGTCAGGTTCTTCTGTCGGAACCGGTGTTTCAATTATTTTCTGATCTTCCTCTTTGCCGTTTTTTAATGCAGCAGCATACTTTGCGGCATTTGCTTTATCATAGAATTGTACAGATCCGATATATATTAATCTGTTGTCTGCGTCCCACTCAACCTTTTTACCGATAGATTCAGCAATAACTCTAAGAGGTATCAATGTTCTGTCATTTATTACTTGTGCCGGAACGTCCATTTCAAAAGGAATATCATTAATCGTATATTCGCTCTTATCCAAAGTCATATTTACTTTATATCCGTTTCCCGAAAGTGTAACAGTCCTTGTCGAGTCATTATATCCAACGTCCATACCCAAGCTTTCAGCGATAAATCTAACCGGTACTAATGTTCTGTCATCAACAATTATCGGTGTAACGTCACTGTTTTCTGTATCAATTTGTACAATATTATTGCCGACATAGGCATTTGCACAGTCAACTGCCAATTTTACACTTAATGCACCTGTTTTTGCGTTAATGTCATAGGTACCGTGCGAACCTGTCAAATCAGGGTTTGTGATTTTTTTGCCGTCTTTTATAACATATCCCTCAAACATAGGTACTTTTGTTGTTTCAGCACCAAGATAATAGCTTAAATTCGGCGGTTGATTGTAGTGGTTATTTTGTACCGCAACAGACGCTCTGTAATATGAATCATGCATTAATGTATTCAATTTATATGATGTAGGAATTGAAGTCGAGTATATTCTTATTTCCTTTTCATCTGCGGTTTTCCATACAATTTCTTCACGCCAGTCACCGAACAAATCCGCACTTATACAAGGTACTGCCTTTGTACCGCTGTTTGACGCGCAACCATCTGCCGTCATAAGCACGTCAACAGACTTGTCCTCCCAGTTATATTTTGATACGGTTGTACCGTCAAGCAATTCGCTAAGTAAATCACCGTCCCAATAAACCTTGAAATTCATCGGAATAGTTACATCGCTGTCAACAGTACCGTCAATTTTTCTGAACTTAAAACCATTCCATGTATCAGCTATATTTTCACCGCTGATATTGGCAGGAATTGTTGCAGTTGAGCCCCATACTTCAAAGCCTTTGTGTATAGGGTCTATATCCGCCGAACGACTTCTACCTGTATCTTTATTTTTGCTGTAACCCCATTGAACTTCACCTGTTCTTGCATCGTGATACTCGATATTTGCCATAAGCTGTGATGTTTCGTGACAAGCCCACGTCATATAGCCGTTAAAATCGGGATCTGTTTTTGCAACATCAAACGCATCTCCATGAGCCAATTTTTGAGCATTGCCGTCATTATCATATACCTTTACGGCATACATTTCACTTCCGTCATGGTCAATAGCCATAGGTCCGGACAATATTTCGTCTTTTCCGTCAAAATCAACGTCTACCGTTACAAGATTATGGTTGCACGCACCCCATATACTGTTTACATCATCTTTGTTTTCGGTATTGTGTACCCAATCTTCTTTAAACTTTCCGTCCTCAATATGCCATGCTGCCGCTCTTACGTTATCCCACGCACCACGCACCATAACAACACTCGGTGTTACACCGTCAAGATATGCCAAGCCAAAAAGATAGTGGCTTGCTCTCTTTGTAAGACGTCCTGTATCACTGTATCTGTATGACCAGTCCGAAAGCGGTTCTTTTGACGGTTTTAGGTCTGTTCTGTCTGTTTCCTCACCTGTTTCGCCGTCATATATCGAAAGAAATTCAGGTGTTGAAACTATGTATTGTCTGTCCTTAAATATTGCCAAATTGCTCTCCGACTTTGAATAATCGGTTATTCCGTCACCGTTCGTATCGCCTGTTGTATTTCCTTTTCCGTCTGTTGTACCCTCGAACGAACGCATTATAACTTCTGCTTTTCCGTCGCCGTCCATATCATATGCAAGGAAGTTTATATCTACTTCATTAATTTCGTTAGGACCTATATCGATTGTCCACATATGTGTACCGTCTGTTTTGTATGCTTCGATAACAGGATATGATGTTCTTGTGTTAACGTCCATACTCGGCACTCGTCTTAACAAAATTTCGTATTTTCCGTCACCGTCAAGGTCTGCAACCGCACCGTCATCAATGTTGTATCCTTCACGCTCCGCTACTTTAAAGCCAATATAATTTTTATCCCATGCCGTAGTCGTATACTCTACTCCTGTTTCTTCACCGTTCTCTACTTCTTTTAAAGTATACTCTGCATTTGTACTCGCTCCGGTATGGAAAAAGTTTGTCGTAGTTATCGGCTTGTCATTCAGCTTTTCACCGCTACAATAAAGATTGTATGTCAAGCTGTTTGAATCCGTACCTAAAAAACGCCAGCTTACAAGCGTTCCGTTTTCTCCCGGTACTGCCACCAAACCTCTTGAAAGATTTTCAAACTGTCTTTCATTTTTTGGTCTTTGCTCATACAATTTTTCAGTTTCGGCACGTTGTTCTTGATTTACTTCCGCCTCATAATGACCGAGTGTAAAACCGTCGGAATCATTATATGCGTCAAATTTTGCAAACGCACTTGCACTGCTTGCAAGCATTATCGCAGAAACCAACGCTGAAATCACACGAATTTTGTTCTTCTTCATCTTCATAACACTTCCTTCATAATTTATTTATATTTAGAATTATATCACAAATATTTCGTGTTGTACAGACTTTTTTTGTGCAAATTCATTATTATTAAAGTGATTATAAGTGTTATAGGAAAAACAGTGGCGGCCAAAATGCCCATTTTCAAATTGTCGCCAAGCATACCTGCTATTTTACCTGCAAATGTAGGACCTCCTGCACAACCTACATCTCCGGCTAGCGCAAGGAATGCGAACATAGCCGTACCTCCGCCTTTTATAGAGGTTGACGCATCGCTGTATGTTCCGGGCCAAAGTATGCCTACCGAAAACCCTGATACCGCAATCCCGATTAAGCCGACAATCGCCGATGATGAAAACGATACCGTTAAATATGAAAGCACACATAAACAACCGCTGAAAACCATCATTTTATACAGATTGATTTTTTCTCCGAATTTACCGTAAATCGCTCTTGAAATACCCATAAGTACAGAAAATACCGTAGGTCCTACCAAGTCACCTATTGATTTTGATATTCCGAGTGCCTTTTCAACAAATGCCGACGCCCACTGGCTTACAGACTGTTCACTTGCTCCGGCACAGCACATAATAAGTAAAAATCCCCAAAATGCCTTTTGCTTTATAAGTTCTTTTAAAGAAAGTCCGTTTTCTTCTTCGTTAATAAGCGGTGCAATAGGCACTTTTAGAAATGTCAATCCGTTTATAACAGGTACTGCCGCCCAAACAAGTGCAAGTATCTTCCAATTATCAATTCCAAATACATTAAAGAATATTGTTGATATTACTACTACTCCCGCCGTACCCCAACAGTAAAATGAATGTAGCATACTCATAGTTTTGTCTTTATGTTCATTCGGACAAGCCTCAACTATCGGACTTACAACAACTTCAAGCAATCCTCCGCCGACTGCATAAAGCAACACCGAAATAAATATTCCCATAAAAGAATCATTCATCATATCGGGCAATATTGCTATCGAAATCAATCCCAATGCTGCGAATAAGTGTGCTATAAGTACAGATAGCCTGTATCCGATTTTATCGATAAAAAATACCGACGCAAAATCTATTATAAGCTGTAAACCAAAGTTGATTGTAATTAATAAGGTTATCTTCGACAGCGGTATACTGTATTGCGATTGAAACGTAATAAACAACAGCGGTACGAAATTGTTTACTATCGCTTGAACTATGTACCCGATAAAGCACGACCGTATTGTACTGTTATAATTAACTTTCATACTTTCACCTCTTAATTTTTTATAATTATAACATAAATTATCATAGACTTTATATGTCACCGTGACAGTTTGCGGTCCGACTTTCATATTATCAAAGCCCGATATTTCATATCCGCAGACTACTTTTTCAGTGTTATCTTCATATAGCATCTTTACAGACAAACTGTTTTTATCAAATTCTTCACCGATTTAATAATTCGTCTTTTCTGTTGTCGTATATATTCTAAGTGCATTTCCGTCAGTTGTCGGATATACTACTTCCTCACGCCAATCGCCAAACAAATCAGCTTGAAGTGAAGGATCTGCCTTTTAACTGTTTATGCTGACACAACCGTCTACTTTAAATATACTTGCCTTTTTGAACCGCATACGGTTTTTCGCCGTCCAAATACGGTTCTATCATAAATTCACTGCCGTATATTTTATCGGCAACAAGTTTATTTATGACTTTATCCAACTGTTCTTTGTTTTCGATAACAGATACGCCTTGACTGCCTCTGCCGCGTATCGGCTTTATAACACACGGAAAATCGCCGTTGTATTCGTCTGCCGATTTTACCGATACATCATTTACAATGTCAAGTCCGTGTTCAAGCAAAATATGGTTAGTATAGTATTTATCGTCGTAAGTCTGCACATCACTGCATTTTTGACCTATTACTTTAACTTTGCCTATGTATTTTTCAATAGGGTGTCCGTCATACAAAACGGTGTTCAGCCACAATACATCCGCCCCCATATTTATCGCTTTTGTTATCCCCTCGTCATCATCACCGAATACCCAATCAATGTTGTTCTTTTCGTCGGGATTCTCCACGGGGGTTATCAAATTATATCCGTTTTTCTTTAATTCATACGCAAGGTCTGAACCGCTGTCACTGTATCCGCCCTCTTTCATAGGCTTTCTGATATTACCCACTTGCGGCGGCTCTTTTACTTGATATAAAATTGCTATATTCATAATATTCATCCCTTTATCGTTTGATAATTTTATTATAATCTTCTTACAATACACTGTCAACACAAAAAAACTGCCGATTTTATGTCGGCAGTTTTTCTGTTTTAACCTAATATATTTTTTAAATCTTCTTCAGGTGTTGTAATTTTTGCAATATTGTAGTTTTCTACCAAGTATCCCAATACATTCGGTGATATAAATGCTGGGAGTGTTGGACCAAGACGGATATTTTTAATACCGAGATGAAGAAGTGTAAGCAGAATACATACAGCTTTCTGTTCGTACCATGAAAGTATCATTGAAAGCGGAAGTTCATTTACTTCACATTCAAATGCCTCCGCAAGTGCAATGGCTACTTTAATCGCACCGTATGCGTCATTACACTGTCCCATGTCCATAATTCTCGGCAAACCGCCTATTGTACCTAAATCAAGGTCGTTAAAACGATATTTACCGCAAGCAAGCGTTAATATAATGGTATCGTCAGGCGTTTGCTTTACGAAATCGGTATAATAGTTTCTTCCTGCACGTGCTCCGTCACAGCCACCTACCAAGAAGAAATGCTTTATAGCGCCGCTCTTAACTGCGTCAATAACTTTATCCGCAACGCTCAATATTGTTCCGTGTCCGAAACCTGTTGTCACGCTTGTTCCGCCGTTTATACCTGTAAATTGTTTATCCTCGTCATATCCGCCAAGTTCAAGTGCCTTTTCGATAATCGGCGTAAAATCTTTATTATCACCGATATGTGTGATTTTAGGATATGATACAACTTCTGTTGTAAACACTCTGTCCGAATATCTGTCCTTTGGTGGCATTAAACAGTTTGTTGTAAACAATATCGGTGCAGGTACATTTGCAAATTCTTTTTGTTGGTTTTGCCATGCCGTACCGAAGTTGCCCTTTAAATGCTTATACTTCTTTAATTCAGGATAACCGTGTGCCGGTAACATTTCTCCGTGAGTATATATATTAATATTCTTATCCTTTGTCTGCTCCAAAAGCAATTTTAAATCAAGCAAATCATGTCCAGAAATTATAATGAACGGACCTTTTTCAACTTTTAAATCAATAGTTGTCGGTGTCGGTGTTCCGTAAGTTTCCGTATTCGCTTTATCAAGCATTTCCATACATACAAGATTAACTTTTCCCAATTCCATAACTATCGGTAAAAGCTTATCCATTTCCCAATCTTCACCAAGTGCAAACAATGCTTTCACAAAGAAATGGCTAACTTCATCATTTGTATAGCCGAGTACCATAGCGTGATAAGCATAAGCCGCCATACCTCTGATGCCGAAAAGTATAAGTGATTTCAAACTGCGAATATCTTCATTATCTGTCCAAATATGCGACAAATCATATTCGTTATTTGTTCCGCACGGTGATGCGCAAGCAAAACATTGCGGAACAAGCCTTTCTCTTTCTGCGCGAACTTTTTCAATCAATTCATTAAGTGTCTGTTCGTTAAAGCTGACATTTGTAAGAGTTGTAAAAAGTCCTTCTATTATAAGTTTTAAAACGTTTCCTGTCGGTACAACATCACCTGTTGCACGAACAAGTCCGATAAGTTCACCTGTTAATTTATCTTGCAGAGCGGCAACATCTGCGTTTTTACCACATATGCCTACCTTACCTGTACAACCGGAACATCCTGCTGTCTGTTCACATTGAAAGCAAAACATTTTATTTTCCATATATAAATCCTCCTTGTTAATACTTCATGTATTGACTTTGTGAATTCAGTATAATATAATCTTATAAAAAAATATGTTGTTGCAACAACAAAATACGAGGAATTTATGAATTATTTATTTTTAACAAAAACAGCATTTTTTAACGGACTTTCCGAGAATGAAATTAAGACGATATTAAATTGTCTTGGCGCATATCAAAAAAGTTTTAAAAAATCGGAAATTATTTATTACAGCGGTGATACTGTCAGTGATATGGGACTTGTTTTGTCGGGGAGTGTAAATATTGTCGTCAACTATTATTGGGGTAGCAGTAATATATTCAACCACATAGGTCAGGGTGAAATTTTCGCCGAAACTTATGCGACCATTCCGAATAAAGAAATGCTCTGTGATGTGGTTGCGGCAGAGAAAACGGAAGTTCTGTTTATTAATGTAGAGAAAGTTCTTTCCGTATGTGAAAATCAATGTTCTTTTCATAACCGACTTTTACGAAATCTTCTTAAAAATTCGGCACAGAAAAATATATCTCTCGCCACAAGAATGATGCACACTGCGTCAAAGTTCATTCGTGACAGATTATTGTCGTATTTTTCAGAACAGGCGATTTTAAACGGCGGTAATACATTTACTGTCCCATTTTCACGTCAACAGCTTGCCGACTACCTCGGAGTTGACCGCAGTGCAATGTCAAACGAGCTTTCAAAAATGAAACATGACGGATTAATTGACTACCAAAAAAATGATTTTATACTTATAAATAATGATTTTTAATTTTTGTGTTGACACCTATGGTAAAATATTATAAAATATTAGATATGTAGTAAAATAAGGAGTTTTAATTATGTTTGATAAATTAGAGGCGCTTGAAGAGCGCTTTCAGCTTGTATCAGAGAAGATAAGTGACCCTGATATTATCGCCGACCAAGAGTCATGGCGTAAATACTGTAAGGAACATTCGGACCTTACACCGATTATTGATAAGTACAGAGAATTGAAGTCAGCAAAGCAGACTGTTGCAGATGATAAGGAAATGCTTGACGCAGGACAAGACAAAGAATTTGAAGAAATGATACGTCTTGAAATGGCAGAGGCAGAAGAAACAATCGAAAGAGCAAGTGAAGAATTAAAAATTCTTCTTCTTCCGAAAGACCCTAACGACGAAAAGAACGTTATTATGGAAATCCGCGGCGGTACAGGCGGTGATGAAGCCGCACTTTTTGCCGCAGACCTTATGAGAATGTATTCAATGTATGCCGAGTCAAAGAATTGGAAAATCGATATTCTAAGCTCTAACCCTACCGACATCGGCGGTTACAAAGAAGTCAGCTTTTCAATCGAAGGACAAGGTGCATACAGCAGACTTAAATTTGAAAGCGGTGTACACCGTGTTCAGAGAGTTCCGGAAACAGAATCAAGCGGAAGAATTCATACTTCTGCCGTTACGGTAGCTGTTTTACCGGAAGTTGAAGAAGTTGAAGTCGAAATTAATCAGAATGATCTTAGAATTGACGTATTCCGTGCAGGCGGACCGGGCGGACAGTGTGTAAACACAACTGACTCCGCGGTAAGAATTACACATATTCCAACAGGAATTGTTGTTTCGTGTCAAGACGAAAAATCACAGCACAAGAATAAAGATAAGGCTATGAAAATTCTTCGTTCGAGAATTTATGATGTTATGGAAGAACAACGTCACAAAGAAATTGCAGACGAAAGAAAATCGCAAGTCGGCAGCGGTGACAGAAGTGAACGTATCAGAACATACAACTTTCCTCAAAGCCGAGTTACCGACCACAGAATTAATCTTACATTATATAAACTTGAACAAATACTTGACGGTAATCTTGATGAAATTATTGATGCACTTGTTACGGCTGACCAAGCCGCAAAACTTGCAGGTCAGAATGATTAAGGAGATATAAAAATGGATTTGCACGAAAATTTAAAAGGTAAAACAGTTGTTATAACAGGCGGCAGCGGTATTTTATGCCGTGAATTTGCTTACGCTTATGCTAAACAAGGTATGAATGTCGCTGTTTTGGGACGTACACTTTCAAAACTTGAAGAAGTTCGTGATAAGATAAACGAACTTGGCGGTAACGGTCTTGCCGTTGTATGTGACGTTGTTGATAAGGACAGCGTTATCAATGCAAAGAAAGTTGTAAACGATACTTTCGGAAAAGTTGATATACTTGTAAACGGTGCAGGTGGCAATCACCCAAAAGGTACTACAACAAAAGAATATTTTGAAAAAGGCGATATTGAAAATCCCAATGTTGTTTCATTCTTTGACTTGTCAAAGGAAAACTTCAATTATGTATTTGACCTAAATATCGTAGGTACTCTTATTCCTACACAAGTATTTATAGTTGATATGCTTGACAATCCTGGTGCTAATGTGCTTAATATTGCATCAATGAGTTCGTACCACGCAATTACAAAAGTAAGCGCATATTGTGCCGCAAAAGCCGCTATTTCCAACTTTACCGAATGGCTTGCCGTACATTTTGCAAAAAGCGGTATCAGAGTCAACGCTCTTGCACCGGGCTGGTTTGAAACAGTACAGAATAAAACACTTTTGAGGAATCCGGACGGCTCACTTTCGGAACGTTCAAAGAAAGTTCTTGCTCATACTCCTATGGGACGTTTCGGTGTTCCGGAGGATTTAACAGGCACATTGCTATGGCTTACCGACAGCGCTCAATCAGGTTTTGTTACAGGTGCTACAATCCCTGTTGACGGCGGTTTCCAAGCATATTTCGGAGTTTAATAAAAAAAGAAAAGCTTAAAACCTTTCGGTTTTAAGCTTTTTATTATTGGAGGAAGGGATGGGATTCGAACCCACGAACGGCGTAAGCCGTTACAGCATTTCCAATGCTGCGTCTTCAACCACTCGGCCACCCCTCCATACTTGCAGTATTCTATCATAAATTTCGATAATTGTCAATATTAAATAAAAGCAAGTAGTAAATATTTACCCAAGTGCCACATCAAGGATCATCATAAGTGTAAAACCTACTGCAAACATTACAGTACCGATATTTGAGTGGTCACCATGTGACATTTCGGGAATTAATTCTTCTATTACAACGTACATCATCGCCCCTGCGGCAAAGCTAAGGAAATACGGCAACACAGGTATTATAAATCCTGACGCAACGACAGTAAGCACTGCGCCTATAGGTTCAACCACACCTGAAAGCACACCGTATAAAAACGCTTTTCCTTTACTCATTCCCTCGGCTTTAAGTGGCATTGATATAATTGCACCCTCCGGGAAATTCTGAATTGCAATACCGATTGCCAAAGCCAACGCACCCATAGCCGATATTTGCATATTTCCTGCAAGATAACCTGCATACACAATACCCACAGCCATTCCCTCTGGAATATTGTGAAGTGTAACAGCAAATACAAGCATTGTTGTCTTTTTCAATTTACTTTTCGGGCCTTCAGCTTTATCGGTATCCATATGCAAATGCGGTATTATATGGTCCATTGCCAGCAAAAACAATATACCTATCCAAAATCCCACAACCGCCGGTACAAATGCAAACTTCCCCATTTCCGCCGCATAATCCATTGACGGTATAAGCAAGCTCCACACAGACGCGGAGACCATAATCCCTGCCGCAAATCCTGTTAAGGCACGCTGTACCATCTTATTCATCATTTTCTTCATAAACAGTACGCAAGACGCACCAAATGTCGTACCCAAAAACGGTATCAATATTCCTCTTATAACTTCGCCCATATATTCCTCCATAATAAAATTATATAGGTTAGATTTGACTAACCTTATTATCAGTTTATCATAATTCACCATATCTGTCAATACAAAAAGAACAGTTCATAACGAACTGTTCTCTCTGCAAATAAGGGGGTTATTTACCGACTGACTATCGGTTTTAATGTATTTTGTGAGGTCATTAAATATTATCGCCCTTATTTTCTAATTTATACACATTTTATCAATCCAAATGGAATACAAGGTGTAAATCTTCTGAAACAGGACTGTTATCAGGATTTGTTTCCATAATGTCAGCCATAAAGTCCCACCATTTTCTATTGATGGCGGTATCGGCACCCTTTGCCCAAAGTTCTTCATCTTCGATTTCGATATAACCGTAAAGAACCATTGTTTCTTTGTCAAGGAATATTGAATAATTCTTACCGCCGTGTTCGTGAATCATATCCTTCATTTCCGGCCATAACTCATTATGTCTTTTTTCGTACTCCTCAGCCATGCCATCGTAAAGTTTCATTTTAAAACCCTTGTGTATCATTTCTTTTTCCTCCTTAAATTAACTTAATTTTTTATGTGCCTCGATTGCTATTGAACATTCAAGACGCTTTTTTTCAAATTCACAAGCAAGCTCATAAGGCTTGTTTATATCACCGTTAAAGTTATACGCATTCGCACTGCAACCACCGCTGCAATAGAATTTCGCAAAACAATTCTTACATTTTTCTTTAGTATACACATTTGAGCGTTCAAACATCTTCTCGATATTTTCATCAATTTTATTTTCATTGACATTACCCATAAGAAAATCCTTGTTACCGACAAATTGGTGACACGGATAAATGTCTCCGTTCGGTGCAACCGCAAGATATTCGTGTCCTGCACCACAACCTGAAAGACGCTTTATCGCACACGGACCTTGGTCAAGGTCAACCATAAAGTGGAAGAAGTTAAAACCTCTGCCCTCGTCATATCTCTTTACATATTCTTCAGTAAGCTTATCATATTCGGCACAGACCTTTTCGATATGCTCACTTGTAAGTGCGTAGTCCTCTGTTTCAGGTGCAACAACCGGTTCAACGCTTGTCTGCTTAAAGCCTAAATCCGCAAGGTGAATTACGTCCTTTGCAAAATCCACGTTATACGCCGTAAACGTACCGCGAACGTAGTAATTATTTTGATTTCTGCTTTCAGCCAAGTCTTGGAACTTAGGAACGATTGTATCGTAAGAACCACTGCCATCTACACGATAACGCATTCTGTCGTTAGTTTCCTTTGTACCGTCAATACTCAAAACAACGTTTGACATATTTTCATTAATATATTGTTTAATATCGTCATTTAACAATACACCGTTTGTTGTTACAGTAAATCTGAAATTCTTACCGTGCTTTTTCGCCTCTTCTTTTGCGTATTCTGTAATTTCCTTAACAACGCCGAAATTCATAAGCGGTTCACCGCCGAAGTAGTCGATTTCTATATTTTTTCTGTTACCGCTGTTATTGATAACAAAATCAATAGCTTTCTTACCTACTTCCGCACTCATAAGACTTCTGCCACCGTGAAATTCACCTGTATCGGCAAAACAATACTTACATCTCAAATTACAGTCATGTGCAACGTGAATACAAAGAGCCTTTACAACAGATTGCTTATTCCAATTCTTCGCGATTTCATCATAGCAATCATCTGTAAACAACTGACCTGCATTTACAAGTGCACATATTTCAGCATAGCTTTCTTCCAATTCTTCTTCACTATACTTATCTTTTAAACCTTCTTTAATATAATCGGGACATTTTGCCTCTGCCATAAACGGCTCAAGAGTATAATCAAGCATATCGTACATTACATCATCAACAACGTGTACCGCACCTGAATATACATCCATTACAATATTAAGTCCCAACTGTTTATACTTATGTATCACTTCAAAAACTCCCTATATAAAATCAGAAAATCATCGACCTTAAAAAGCCGATGATTCATCTTTAATGTTCATTTATTCGGCAAAACAATTAGTTTGCTTGTTCACATTTTTGATTTGCAACTGTGCAAGATGTCTTACACGCTGATTGACATGATGTTTGACATTCTCCGCAACCACCGTGCTTTGCTGAATCCTTTAAATTAGCCTTGTTTAAAGTCTGTACGTGTTTCATATTAAAAACCTCCTTATATTAATTCACTATGAATATATTATAACATACTTTCAAGTGATTGAAAAGGCTTTTTTACAAATATTTTGTATTTTTTCTCACAAAACTTATTTTTCGGCTATTTTCCTATGATGCACCCCAATATTCCCGATGCAAATGTACCGCCTATTACAGCAAGAAAATGCGTGTTAAACATTATTCCATTGTTTACAATCAACGATATTCCGATAAGTACGATCAAATACAGCGCACATACAAGCATTGCGTGAACAAATGCTCTGCTGTTTGCCGCTTTTGATACCGCAATCGTTCCGAGTATCACGCCGATAATAACCGAGGCATACACTCCGGTTGTGATAATAGTTTCGTCTATGCCTGTAAAATACGAAAGCAGTGCCAATATCAGAATTATAACAAAAGTAACAAGAATTGCAAATATCGTCCCTTTTATCACACCCTTAAAATTAATACCCATAAAAAAACCTCCCTATATATTTACTATAAATATATTAGAGAGGTTTAAATTTTATAACCAATTAGTTTTTAGCTGTTTCAACAGTTCTGATAGCGTCTCTTTCCATCTTTACAACAGACTTTTGATCCGGTGTACCGATGTTACCTGTTTCAATAAAAACATATTCGTCTTTAATTTTAGCAACCTTACCGCAGATACCGCCGATTGTTACAACCTTATCGCCGACTTTCATTGCGTTAATCATTGCCTTTGTTTCTTTTTCTTTCTTTCTTTGCGGTCTTATCATCATAAAGTATAACAATACGATAATAAGAACAAGCGGAAGAATACTTACTATTGTACTCATTACAGGATTAACCTGTTGTGTAGCATTAGGGTCTGCCGCTGTTTGAGTACCTGTCGCCTGTTGTGTATTTGCTGTTTCGCCGTCTGCGAAAACGACTGTTTCTAAAATGTTTGCCATAATAGTTCTCCTTTGATAATTTTTTCTACCTATCTATTATACTATCTATATATGAACTTTGCAATAGATTTAACAAAATATTAACAAATAAAATCTCTCTTACATCAATCGTTTGACGTTTTCAGCCATTTCAACAAGTTTTTGACCTTTTGCGACAAGAAGAGCATGTTCTTTTATGTACTCATTCTGCAACGGGTATATCGACATTCTTTCCGTAAACTCTCTTATTACATTAATGCCTCTCATATTCTCATTATCGTTTCTTATGAGAATACAATATGTTTTATTCAGCTTAAAAAGGCTTGCTTTTGAAAGAATACTTTTATCCATTTCGCTTATAGCGCCGCACATATCATTAAAAGTTTCAAAATAAAATACACATTCCGTACCCGGTTCTTTCTTTTTAGGCTTGACCGAAACAACTTTTTTAAACTGCTCCTCGGTAATTTTTTTTATACCCTTGTTTAAACGTTTAACCAAAATACTTATACCGTCCTGTGACGGAGTAGCCTCAACGACCACTTGGCCGTTATACGGATTAAAACCTGTTTCTTCCCTTATCGTTTCCATAATATGAAATAAAAATGTATGTAATTCTTTTGAATCGGGCGAAAGCCTTTTCACGTCTATATCAAGATTAATTAATTCCGCAGTTGTAAGCGTTACCTTTATTTTGTCTTTGTTTAGCTTTTCAATTCTCACAACCTACCACCTACTTTCTATTTCTATTATACTATATATTTTTCGTTTTGGGAATACCGATTTTAATATTTATTCTTTTAAATTTATTCCATATGATAAAAAAAGCGGCAGTTTTTATACTGCCGCTCAACCGTCAAATAAATTAATACGATTAATTCTTGTCCTTCAATAACGGACGCATACTGTTCGCACTTATAAGCATAGTTGACGAATTATGCAAAAGTGATGATGCAGACGGAGTTATAGTACCTTTCAATCCAAGCAAAATAAGCAATGAATTAAATGCCATAATAAACGTATAATTACGTTTAATTCGTCTGAACAGTCTGCTGCTTAACTTGCGAAGAAGCGCTAAATCTCTCAAATCGCCCGAAAGCAATGTGACATCAGCCACTTCTCTTGCCAAATCGGCAGAATCTTTCATAGCAATTGAAACGTCGCTAAGTGCCAATGCAGGAGAGTCATTGATACCGTCACCGACCATTATAACCGTTCTTCCCTCGTTCTTCAATTCTTCAATAATTGTCGCCTTATCCTCAGGTAATACCTGTGCACGGAAATTATCTATACCGAGCATATCGGCAGTGCGTTTTGCAGCACCTTCATGGTCACCTGTAAGCATAATAATATTATCAATACCGCTTTCACGAAGTAACTGAATTGCCTCATGAGCCTCACTTCTCGGCGGGTCGCTTATACAAATAACTCCCGACAACACGCCTCCGATTGCAAGGTATATAACAGAAAAGCCCTCACATTCGTTTTCAATAACAGACTTCTGTTCATCAGTTATCGGAATATTTTCGTCCTCAAGCACAAAATGCTCACTGCCTATAATTGCACGCTTGCCATGCAACATTGTAGCTATGCCGTGTGCAACTACATATTCAACTTCAGCATGTTCTTCTTCGTGGTCAAGCTGTTTTGCTTTAGCGGCTTTCACTATTGCCTTTGCCACACTGTGAGGGAAATGTTCTTCAAGGCACGCAGATATTTTAAGTATTTCATCTGATGTATACTCACCGAATGAAAGCACTTTTTCTACTGTCGGGCATGAATTTGTAAGTGTACCTGTCTTGTCAAATACAATAGTATCAGCATGAGATACACTTTCAAGATAACGTCCGCCTTTTACAACAAATCCTCTTGAGGATGCCTCACGCATAGCACTTATAATACTTATCGGCGTTGACAATTTAATTGCACAAGAATAGTCCACCATAAGAACAGACATTGCCTTTACAACATTTCTTGTTGTAAGATAAACAAGCAACGCCAATCCCAAGCTGTACGGTACAAAACCGTCTGCAATTTTCTCTGCACGGCTCTGTACTCCGGCTTTCATACTTTCACCGTTTTCAATCATTTCAATAATATTTGAAATACGTGTATTATCAGCCGCAGCACTAACCTTAATTACTATATTTCCCGCCTCTACAACTGTACCGGCGTAAACAGTACTGTCCTTATCCTTTACAGCCGCAACCGATTCGCCTGTCATAGACGCTTCGTTTACACTTGCCTGTCCGGATACGACCACACCGTCAAAAGTGATCATTGCACCGTCACGGAATACGACAAAGTCACCCTCTTTAACGGTTGAAATTGGAACTTGTTCCTCGTTTTCGCCGTTCTTCTTCCATACAGTGTCAATCTTCATTGCAAGACTGTCCGCAAGTGCATTTTTTGTACGTTTTCTTGTATATTCTTCAAGAAGTTCCGAAACTCCAAGTAAGAATGTAATTGAATTAACTTCCGAATACATTCCTCTTGAAAGTGCCGTTCCGAGTGCAACACCGTCCAAAAGTGCCACATCTGCCCTTAAATTAAGTACACTGCCCACAGCTTTCTTCACATACGGGAATGCCTTAAAGTAAGCCATTGCAACTCGTACAGGATACGGCAATATTCTTCTAAGAACAAAACGCTTTATAAGCATTTTTATAATCTCATTCTTGAAATCAGCCTGTATATCCTCAGACTCATTTTCAACAGCCGCTAATTGATTTCGCTTGATTCCTTTTATGTAGTTCAAAAGCTCCTGTCTGTAATCGGATTGATAGGTAATTAAAATACCGCCGTTGACGCTTTTAGCCTTTACAGACTCGACATACTGTTCCGATAAAATTGTTTTCTCAAGAGATTTTTCTTGATTTTTATCAAAATAATATCCACCGCAACGCAATCTGATACGACCCGGAGTATCATGTACGATTTTAAATTTCATTATTATTCTTCCTCGATTATTCTTCCTCGTCGTTTAGCTGTGACTTAGCCTCATAACACATATCTTCAGCCTCTTCACGCATATTTTGTAGTGTTTCTTTAGCCTCTTGCTGGAACTTCATACCCTTTGCAAGACCTGAAACGCACATACTTCTAACCTTATCGCTTGTAGCAATCTTCTTACCTACTACTACAGTAGCTATACCCGCCGCAAAGCACCAACATTTCTTATCCTTTAAAAAATCAAATTTCATAATCAATCTTCCTCTCTGTGTATATTTCAGTGATTTATTTAATCAAATCTATTTTAGCACGCAATATATTTTTTGTCAATAAATGCCGAAAAAAATTTTTTACTTTTTTGCATGAAAAATATCGACTTTTTAATATTATGGTGTTAATACAACAATGCCATAATGGAAAACATACAAGCAGAAAAAAGAATGCCACAGACGAAGATGTTATCGCTGTCGCAAAGTTGGCGAAATTCGATAAATTTGTGCATAATTGCTTATAAACAAAAAAAGTTGCGGTGAACAATCATGAAGTGAACCCCAAAATTTAGACAAAATTAAATATTAACTTG
>ERZ826396.58-NODE-58-length-148240-cov-11.857084_pt1 | contig 148240 bp, 159 predicted proteins | sample MGYA00519926_ERZ826396 | MGnify/ENA primary metagenome ERZ826396 (study PRJEB31778, sample SAMEA3449230) | human gut metagenome | biome: human gut; feature: human-associated habitat; material: faeces | place: United Kingdom | collected 2010/2012 ... | reverse complement strand
CTGTCCAATACTCAAACATTGATTTGCTGTATCCTACAAAATCTTCTACTGATACATTCTGATATTCTTCCGGCACTTTCTCAATACTTTCTTCCGGTACTTCATTCTGCCTGGCCTGTTCGCTGTCCTGCTGCTCCATACACTGCACAATACAGTCAAAAATATCTCTTTTGCTTTTGTAATGACGGTACAATGCCCCTTTTGTCATATCAAGTTCTCCTGCTATCTGGCTGACGGAGACAGCCTCATAACCATCTCTGGCGAACAGATGCAGTGCCACAATTAATATTTCCTCTTTCCTATTACCCATGCACATTTCCTCCAAAATAAATAAACGACCGTTTACATCTTAATAATAGTAAACGGTCGTTTATTTGTCAAGACTTTTCTTTTTGTTTATATTATCTCTTTTTATAAATCAACAGCTCTGGATTTTCACCATCCTTCTCATATGTACATACGAGAATAAAATCCATACTTGCCAGAATACCGAAGCACCTGTCTCCTCCAAATTCAGACTCCAGTTGATTACCCAGGTAGGTTTTCTGATCATCAAGGAATTTTACTTTTTGTCCATTAGGCAGAGTATATTCCAGATTCACATATTTCCCCACAAGTGCATTTAGCTTGTTTACCCTTGGAAGTCCGTCTATATGCAGATCATTTATTTCGTTTATCAATTGTTTTTTAAACTCTTCAAACTGCCCATTGTCACTAAGTTCATCATATCTTTTCCAGTAATCCAACTTTGGAAGCATTTCTTTCAAATAAGATCCTGCCTGTTCTTCGGTAAAGTTTTCATTTACCATATTCTTTACACACACATCAATCAATTCGTCCATATCGTTATATGTATATGTTCCATCTGCATAGCACCATTTTCCCAACGTGATACCGCCTGCCTTGTTACCATGATTTTATCTGCCAGCTCGTCTTGTGACATTCCTCTTTCCGTACGAAGTTTCAAAATAATATTTTTTGTTTTCATAGTGGTCACCTCCATAACCATATCATATAACCAAATCCATATTCTGAAAAGCAACTTGCTGTTGCCATACTCTATCTAATAGAGATGTAAGTACTTCCATACTTCTGAATTTGTGCTGTAATAGCTTTTTCCGTACTGAATTTTGAGTGCAAATTTCCATAAAAATATTGGTGGCAACGTGGAGTTTCTTGTATTTTATTTCAATGGAAAACAGATATCTATTTCCATATATCCATCTTCTCCCACCAGGCGATAAATATCAAAAATCGGCCGTCTTTCATCTAATTGATTCCCAGTTTTTGAAAGCCATCTGCAAAATATCTCCTGATATACCATGAAAAGAAACTGAGGAAAACCCTTAAAATGATATGCCGCATATTTTCCTCCTTGGAAATGTTTAGCAAAATTACTTGATACAATCACTCCAGTTGAAAAATATTCTCCTTCAAACGTCGAAACGGATAATTGTTCTATTTTTTCAATTAAATGTGCAAATTTTATTCCATTATGTAAATTAGATGAAACACAGTTTGCTATAAGCATTTGTGCAAATTTATCGCCAAATAGCCAATCTCCACCTTTAAATTTTTGAAGATAACATGCTGTTAACTGTTCAGAAATTGCTTCTGCTATTCTAGGGAAGAAATTTTTTGCTAAGTTCATCTTTTTAATATATTTTCCCACCAGAACATATGGATAATAAGCAATTAACTCATCATCCACATAAATTTGTGAAACTACGCAGATTTCATTCTCTCTTTCCTTTATTTCATTCACTGAATTCAAACTGTGAATACTCATTTTACTCAATCTATGACTTGAGTAATACTCAATTTGAAGTGATTTTAGACGGTTTTTAACGGTTCCTGGCGATACTTTCGCCATTTCCTTTTTTCCATAGAAAAAGGCTCCGAAAACCTCATAATCACTAGAAAATAAAGTGTTTATGAAGGTTTCGGAGCCTTTTATAAATTCTATTTTAATTTACAGCATTAATAATTCAAGGAATTATTTGCCAGCCATCTGAGCTGCCACCTCAGCTGCGAAGTCCTCTTCTTTCTTCTCGATTCCTTCTCCAGTTTCCATACGAACGAAACCTTTGATAGCAATTTTAGCATTGTTAGCCTTAGCTACTTCCTCAACATATTTGGATACGGACTGTTTTCCGTCTTCAGCTTTTACATATACCTGATCCATTAAGCAGATTTCTTTTAATTCTTTGTTAAGACGTCCTTTAACCATACCTGTGATAATCTTATCGTTAGCATCTGGTTTTTCATTCTTAGCTGCTGCTGTAAGGATTTCTTCTTCTTTTGCAAGATAATCCTGATCAACTTCAGAACGGTCTGTATACTTAGGATTTAAAGCTGCAACCTGCATACATACATTTTTAGCCATCTCTTCGATGTCAGCGTTAACAACGTCTGTTGCAACGTCTACTAAAACACCAATCTTTCCACCCATATGTGTATAAGAAGCTACGAAACCTGCATCTTCTTTTACCTGCTGGAATCTACGGATGTTCATGTTTTCACCGATGATAGCAATCTGTCCTGCTAATGCTTCGTTTACAGTCTTAGTCTCATCGAATTTCCATGTTTCAGCTAAGAAAGCATCGATATCTGCTGCTTCTGTTTCCATAGCCTGCTCTGCAACCTGTGCAACGTAAGCCTGGAATTTTTCGTTCTTTGCAACGAAGTCTGTCTCAGCGTTAACTTCTACTGCAACAGCTTTCTTCTTATCATCAGATACGATAACTTTTACAAGACCTTCTGCAGCAACACGTCCAGCTTTCTTTTCAGCAGTTGCAAGACCTTTTTCTCTTAAGAATTCAATTGCTTTATCAAAATCGCCTTCTGTAGCTGTAAGAGCTTTCTTACAATCCATCATTCCGGCACCTGTCATCTCACGTAACTCTTTTACCTGTTTTGCTGTAATAGCCATTTCGATTCCTCCAAATTCATCTCTTTTATGTGTTTCATATAGATTTTACACAAAAATGCCCCGGCCTGTACCAAGTGCAGGCTGAGGCGATTATTGCAAACAGAATTAAGCTTCTGCTTCTTCAGCAGCTTCTTCCTCTGCTACTTCTGCATCCTGTCCCTGATTTCCTTCGATTACAGCATCAGCCATCTTGGAAACGATTAATTTAACTGCACGAATAGCATCATCGTTACCTGGGATAACGTAATCTAATTCTTCTGGGTCACAGTTTGTATCACAGATACCAACTAAAGGAATACCAAGAGTTTCTGCTTCCTGAATACAGATTCTTTCTTTTCTAGGGTCTACAACAAAGATCATGTCAGGGATATCCTGCATCTCTTTAATACCGCCTAAGTTCTTCTCTAATTTTTCCTGCTGTTTCTTGAGGTTAATTACTTCTTTCTTAGGAAGTACATCAAATGTTCCGTCTGCTTCCATAGCTTCAATCTTCTTTAACTGGGCAATACGGCTCTGAATAGTCTTGAAGTTTGTGAGCATACCACCTAACCATCTCTGGTTTACATAGTACATTCCACATCTCTCAGCTTCGTTCTTGATAGAATCCTGAGCCTGTTTCTTTGTACCAACGAAAAGAATCTTTCCTCCGTTAGCAACACAGTCTCTGATTGCGTTGTAAGCTTCGTCAACCTTACCTACAGATTTCTGTAAGTCGATAATGTAGATACCATTACGCTCTGTGTAGATGTAAGGAGCCATTTTAGGGTTCCATCTTCTTGTCTGATGTCCAAAATGAACACCTGCTTCGAGTAACTGTTTCATTGAAATTACACTCATGTCAAATCTCCTTTTTGTTTGTTCTTCCGCTGCTTTCTCATTCCTCAGCCACCTTTGTTCAGGCACTTCGACCGACAGAATCCGGCAACGTGTTTTTTATAACTTAATTTACCGAACGAATTATATCATGCTTTATGTTATATTGCAAGAAAAATTTCAAATAATCGCTTAAATAATTTGTTTTCTCTTAAATTACTATTTATTTCAATTATGACATCCTCCCCCACCTCGCAAGTTCGGTTCTCGTCCGATAACACTACTGTGCTAAGCATAAGCGAGCTATCCCCGTGTGTCCCACAGTTGTGTTATATTGTATAAATAGTATGATCTACTTCCTTCCGTAAATTATTAATAGTATTTTATTTTACAAATCATTTGTGAAGTTTTATATTATTAAAGTGTTTTGTAAAACTCCTTAATCTCCAATGCCATCTGTTTCCGACGGTCTGCTAAAATTTTGGTAACATCTTTTTCTCCGGCAGTAAATATCTCTTCCGTAAGACCATTTTCCTGTAAGGAAGCTGTAATTGACTCTCTTCCGATTATCTCTTCTAATTTTTCTCTATAATCAGCTGGTGCTTTTCTTTTTACGATATCCTTTGTCTCTTTTGAAATGTAAGTAAGGTTTGCAACCTGTCCGTAGATTTCTCTTGTTTTATATCCACATTTGGCAAGATAGGTTTTCGGGAGAATCTGATAGGACTCTGTTTTATTTTTATAAAGTTCTTCTATTGTTACATCACTGTAAAGAGAATGGACTCCTCTTGCGCACTGTGTTGCAACATAAACAAGGAATGGTGCAGTACGTGCTGTTGTGGAAGCAAACTTATCTGGAAGAATACTGTCATAGAATTCTTCTGTAAGCTTTAACTCTTCTATCTGTGCTAAATAAGAAGCAAAACCTTCTTCTGTAGCATTAGCATAGTCTTTAAGTACAGTTCCCTCTCCACCACTTTGGTAGTGTCCGGTAAGCATCACCATCGTCATCCATCTTGCTAAAAGAGATTCCTTTTCTTCTTCACCGATTCCCTGTCGATCCATAAGAAGGTACATTGCGTAGCAGTAATTTAAAACAGACTGTGAATACAGCAGACGGCTACAACAATATCCCGCTTTCTTTAATGCCTTTTGGAATCCTTTAAAATTCTTCTCACAGACAAAAGCTTTTACACCAGCACCAAGTTTTTCAAAAGATTCTTCTGAAAGCTTCTTGGATATTTCTTTTTTGGTAAGTCCCTTTTTCTCTCCGGTTCTTCCGGATAAAAGATGAACTAAATCTCCAATTCGTACCTTTCCAAAATAGGAAATGAGTACAACTTTTAACACATCTGCATAAGACGGAATATAAAGATTCTTTTCCCCATTCTGGCACCATGCAACAGCCTGTCCATACTCACAATTAAAAAAGTCTGTTTCATTTTGCTGTAATACCTGATAAAAGGATGGCTCTCTAAGTAAATGACAGAAATAATCAATACAATTTCTTATGTAGTCCCCGCCATACTCTTCATTGACAGAAATCTTAGACATAACAAAGTCTTCCTGATTCAGTGGTTTTCCCTGTAAATTAATACGAATAAAAATCTCTGAAACAACATCAATATCTAAAAGGAAAGAAAGTTCGATGACACCTACCTGATGTTTTACAATTTCTTTTAATGTATCCACGGATTCTTCCAAAGGTGTGAAATCTTCTCCTGAATTCGCCTCTTTATATTCTTTTTCAAACTGTCTAAAAGAAAAATCTCTTCTAAAAAAGATAGAAATGTCTGGAATCCATTTGCTATCCTGTTCATGCTTTTCATCACAGACTGCAAAACGCTCATCACCTGTTTGCGCTAACGGGTTAAATGCAATACGGATTCGGCAAGACTGATACTGTTCATCTAACACTTCTTTTCCAAGAAGCGCTGCCATTAAAGCAGTGACTCTCTGTTGTCCGTCAATCAGAATCTTTTTTGTACCGCCCTTTCCAAATCCACGGACACGTACCTGAGAATTCTGCCATACAATTAAATATCCAATCGGGTATCCTTCATATAAAGAGTCGATCAATGCTCTGACTTCCTCTCCCTTCCATACAAATGGTCTTTGTATTTCAGGAATGGCAATCTGGGAATTCTCGACATAGTTAAGGATACTACTGACTGAATATTGTGTTATTTTATAGTTATCCGACTTCATAAATAAATCCTTTCGTATATCGCGGGCAAATGCCAACTACCTTCAGGCAGCAGAGATAGCCCTGTCAATCTTTTGAAGTATTGTTCTGCTTTATTACAAATTCATATTCTCTGTTATCTTATGAGAATATTTGTTGGAACACGTTTTAGTGTGCTGTCTTATTAATGAAATGTCAGCAGGACAGTACATTAGTGTTTCATTTTCTTTAATTCATCAAAAACTACATCATTCAGCACTTTAATATAAGTTCCCTTCATACCGGAAGAACGAGATTCAATAACTCCGGCGCTCTCAAACTTCCGAAGTGCGTTCACAATAACAGAACGGGTAATCCCCACTCTGTCTGCTATCTTGCTGGCTACAAGAATTCCCTCCGAGCCATCTAATTCATCAAAAATATGCTGAATTGCTTCTAATTCTGAGAAAGATAAGGTGGAAATCGCAGACTTTACAATGGAAACTTTTCTTGTCTCTTCTGCATTCTCCTCATTAACAGAACGCATCATTTCAAGACCAACAACGGTTGTTCCATACTCTACAAGAATAATATCATCAATTTCGTAATGGTGTTCCTTTCTGTACATAAATACCGTACCAAGTCTTTCTCCTGCAATATCAATTGGAGTAATAATTGCCTGATAACGGTCAATCTCTGTATGTTCAAAGCCCAGTGTCTCGAGATTTACATTCTCTTTTGTGGAAAGAACACCTAATAAACGCTCATTAAGAAGTGAGTCAATGTAACCGCCCACCTCATTATTGATTAATTCATCAATCACTTCGATATCCTGGCGGTTCTTAATACCAAGCACCTTACCTTTACGACTGATTACCAGAACATTCGATAAAAGAATATTACTTAACACCTCGCAGATATCATTAAATACTACCTTGTGTGAATTATTATTGTGCAACAATTTATTTATTTTTCTTGTTTTATCAAGCAATTGAACACTCATAAATACCTCCATCTCAATTGTTAAAATTAACAGACAATTCTTCACCTTTTATCATTTTAACATATCTTCCTGGCAACCACAACGGTATTATCTAATATTTTTACCACTTTTTTAAATTAATTTATAATTTCGTACAATTCCAATAATTTAGGAAAACAAAATAGGAATTTGCCGCAGGCAAAAAGACGCCCCGAAGAGAGTCTAACCCCTATATTTGTGACTTTAGTCACAGATATAGGGGTTATTCTCTCTGGGGTTCGTCTGTCTGCTTCACCCCGGCAAATTCCTATTTAACTTCTTCTTTATCCATTACGAAGCCGCATTCCTTATCTGCACATACAAGCTTCTTACCCTTTTCCACCATATATCCCCCGCATTGTTTACAGCGAATATTGGAAGGCTTCTGCCAGCTCATAAAATCACATTCCGGATTATCGATGCAGCCGTAGTATTTTCTACCTTTTTTTGTCTTTTTAAGAACAACATCTTTGCCGCACTTTGGACAACTTACACCAATCTTTTCGTAATATGGCTTTGTGTTTCGACAGTCAGGGAAACCTGGACAAGCAAGGAACTTTCCGTGTGGTCCATATTTTACTACCATATTTCGTCCACATTCCTCGCAGACTTCTTCGGAAACCTCGTCTTCAATTTTTACTTCTTCTAATTCCTTTTCTGCCTTTTCAACAGCCTGCATCATATCTGGATAGAAGTTTTCGACAATTGTTTTCCACTTTACTTTTCCCTCTTCCACTCCATCTAAAAGAGATTCCATATTCGCAGTAAAATTCACATCAACAATGGTAGGGAAGCCATCCTCCATCATATCGTTTACAGCCTCTCCTAACTCTGTAATATAAAGATTCTTACTTTCTTTTACAATATATCTTCTTGCTAAAAGAGTAGTAATTGTTGGCGCATAGGTGCTTGGACGACCTATTCCTAATTCTTCTAAGGTTTTTACAAGAGAAGCTTCTGTAAAATGTGCTGGCGGCTGTGTAAAATGCTGCTGAGGATCTAATCCAGATAACGTAATCTCTGTATCCTTCGTAATTTTTTTCATTGCGGCATTCATTGTTGATTTTTCACTATCATAGCTATATACCGTCATAAATCCATCAAATTTGACTTTAGATGCTGCAACATTAAAACGGTAATCTCCAGCTCCAATTTTAACAGATGTTGTCTCATATACTGCTTCTGCCATCCGGCTTGCTAAAAATCTCGTCCAGATCAACTGATACAAACGGAACAAATCTCTTGGAAGCTGTTCTTTAAGCATTGCTGGTGAAAGACTGCTGTCAGTTGGACGGATTGCTTCATGTGCATCCTGAATCTTTCCTGTTTTTGATGACTTTACTGCCGTTTTATCTCCAACAAACTGTTCTCCATACTGCTGTGCGATATACTCTCGGCAACTTGCATCTGCTTCTTCTGAAATACGTGTAGAGTCTGTTCGAAGATAAGTGATAAGACCAACACTTCCCTTTCCTTTTAATGTAACTCCCTCATAAAGTTCCTGTGCAAGACGCATTGTCTTTTGTGTAGACATATTCAGACGCTTCGATGCTTCCTGCTGTAAAGTACTTGTTGTAAATGGCAGTGGCGGCTTCTTTCTTCTCTCTCCATTCTTTACTGACAATACCTCAAATTTCTCTTTTTGTAATTTCTCTACCAGAGCATCTACTTCTTTTTGTGAATGAAGTTCAATCTTACCATTTTTATCTCCAGCAAAATGAGCCTCCAGAGTTTTTTTCGCTCCTGGCACTAAAATGTTTGCAATAAGGCTCCAATATTCCTGTGAAATGTATTCATCAATTTCCTTTTCTCTGTCACAGATGATACGAAGCGCAACAGACTGTACACGGCCTGCTGAAAGCCCTCTTTTAATCTTTGACCAGAGAATCGGACTAATCTTATATCCTACAATTCGATCTAATACCCTTCTCGCCTGCTGTGCATCCACAAGATTCATATCAATATCACGGGAATTTTTAATAGATTTCTTTACGGCATCCTTTGTAATCTCATTAAAGGTAATGCGACTGCACTTCTTGTTCTCAAGTTTTAATGCATAATACAGATGCCATGAAATAGCCTCTCCTTCTCGGTCAGGGTCAGTTGCAAGATATACTTTATCTGCTTTCTTTACTTCTTTACGAAGCTGAGCTAAAATATCTCCCTTTCCTCGAATTGTGATATACTTTGGTTCAAAATCATTCTCAACGTCTATCCCCAGTGTACTTTTTGGCAAATCTCTTACATGGCCGTTTGAGGCAATAACCTTATATGACTTTCCCAGAAATTTCTGAATTGTTTTAGCCTTGGCCGGCGATTCAACAATAACTAAGTTTGCTGACATTCCCCAAAACACTCCTAACTTTTAAATATTATATTGCAATTTATTGTATTTTATCACTATCACATATTTGAAAAAATACCATTAGCAAGATATGCGTTACATTTATGGAATAATTTTTCAAATACACTTTGCTGAACTGTCTTAATTAACATTTATAATTCGCATAAAGAAAAGATTCTATAAGGAAATTATATTAAATATCAATAAGACAATACTCGAAATCAAAAACAATAAATGTACTCTTTCATAAAACAATTATACATCATACACTATTTCGTTTTGCCACGCAAGCAGAAAATTTCACACTTTTCTTAAATAGACATTTTGTTCTATCTGATAAATTATGTTTTTTAGTTCAAATTTCATCAGGATATGTTGCAATTCAAAGGCAGAAAAACCGCTATTTTCCAAAAGATTTTCAAAAGTCATGGGATGAATTTCATCTAAGAGCGAATATACTTTTTCTTCTTTTTTATTTTCACAAAAAAATTTTTGTTCTTTGAAAAATTTTTCTCTGTTTACATCCATATTTTTCTTTTTATTTCCTGTTTTCCCCTCTTTTATAATTATATCCATAATGTCTTCTGGAGAACGAACCAGGACAGCTCCCTGACTGATTAAATCATTACATCCTCTGCTCATACAATCCGTAATTCTTCCCGGAAGTGCAAAAATATCTTTTCCTTGTTCCAGTCCTTGATCAGCAGTAATTAATGAACCACTTCTCGCCCCCGCCTCCGTGACAAAAATCCCATCGGAAAGCCCGCTGATAATCCGATTTCTCATAGGAAACAATCCTTTTTGAGGAGAAATACCCATATTGTATTCCGAAAGAACTCCGCCCATCTGATACACCTGTTGATATAAATTAAAATTCTCTACTGGATAAATCGTATCAATCCCGCCTCCAAGAACCCCAAGCGTATATCCATTCGCATCTAACGCTCCCTTATGCCCCGCAGCATCCACTCCGGCCGCCATGCCACTCACAATCTGAATGCCACATTCTGCTAGTCTTTTTGCAAATTCTCTCGCCATTTTTCTTCCATATATAGTTGCCCTTCTCGCACCGACAATTGCAAGAATTGGCTTTGAAAAATTCGGAAGTCTTCCTATATAATATAGCAAATTTGGCGGTTCATATAACTGTGCAAGTCTTTCTGGATATTCCTGTGACTCCCTGTGAAAAAAATAAATTTCTCGTTTTTCTAATTTTCGTATAGAAGCTTCTATTTTTTTCTGATTTTTCGACGCTATAACCTCTTTACATTGCCCAGTCGTAAGAATTCCTTTTATCTCACTTTCCGGAGCATTATATATTGTAGATGGATGTCCAAAGTGTTCTAGAAGTTTTTTCTGTGTCTTTACACCAATTCCTGCAATATTCGTAAACCAATACCAGTAAAAATCATTGTTCGTCATCTCACCTTAACCCTCCCTTCTCCCTTTTGTCTAAAATATAGTGCTTCCTCTACATGACGGCTTTTTATATCGTAACTACCTTCTAAATCTGCGATGGTTCTTGCCACTTTTAAAATCTTAAAATAAGAACGCCCTGTAAGCTGGAAAACAGAAAAAGCTTCTTTCATAAGCTGCTGTCCTTCTTCATCTAGTTTGCAATAGATTTCCACCTCATTCTTATTCATTCTGCCATTAAACAATGTAGTACTTTGTGCAAAACGTTCTTTTTGTATCTCCCATGCTTTGCTTACCCTTTTCCGAATATCCGCAGAACTTTCTTCTTTAGAGTTCGAAGTCAGCGCTTCGTATCCTATCTCCTCACAACGAACAAACAAATCAATTCGGTCAAGAATCGGGCCACTTATTCTATTCTGGTACTTTACAATCTGACGATAGGTACAGCGGCATTTATCCATTGGATAATATCCGCATGGGCAGGAGTTTGTCCATGCAACGATTTTAATATAATTTAATTATTACATATTGACAGGGTTCAAAAAGGGTTCATTTGAACCCTCTTCTATCGACTTGATTATTTTATATAAATGTAAGCGCTTAATTTTCAGAAATGATATTATATCATATAGAAGAAACTCAGATGCACAGGCAAATTATTTACCATATATATTTATTATGGAATAATTTGCCTGTTTTTTATTATGAATGATAGTAAAGCATATTGACTTCGGTTTGGGAAGAATTCGTCCGCCTATTACAGTATCAGCTACAGCTGCCCATTTGGGCGTATATTAACATCTGCTCGTTAAAGGGATATTTATACAGTTTTGCAGCCGTGGTCAGAAATCTGGTCCATTCATTTTCGTTTTTAACAATATCTGCCGCTGTCATTTCTGCCAGTGCAGATATATAATGATATTTTCCTGTCATAGATACTCCTTTCGATTCAATTTCTCCTAATAACAGAAAAGCAACCCAAAGTGGCTGCCTCAGAATATAGACAAAATTCTATAAATACTAAATGCAAGTATATTAGTAAAAATATACTTGCATTTTCTTTTAATGACTATTCCTAAATAAAAAATATATTTACTCCTATATACACACGATTATCCAATCAAATCAATTATCCTACTTAATACTACTTTTGTTTTTTGTTCCAGAATCTCAGTTTTATAGTAATTTGTAGAAATTTCTGCTAACAATTTATCTATCTCACTTACATCATTTTGCTTTTTTTCTTTCAGAATTTTATTTATATCTACAGAAAATTTAATACGGGCATACATTTCTTTATCCTTCAAATTGTGCATAGTAATTGCAGATAAAACAAACTCCAAATCATATTTAAACGGAACGTAATACCTTCTCATATTTTGTTGTTTATGATTTTTCTTTGTATCCCTTATATTAGTAATAATCGAATATATAACCGTATCTAATAACACAAATTCTAACAATGCTTCTTTGACAAGAGAAAAAACATAATCTGATTGTGATACATTTACACTATATGTAAAAACACTTGTAAAAAATAGTAGTATATATATAGCATAACGCAACACATTAATACTTATTAATGCTTCGACCGGCTTAAAAATCAGTGCCACAGATTTATTTCCAGTAACTACTTGAATAAATTTTTTAATCATTCTTAACAAAAAAGATAAGATATATGGTATCGATATTAGAAATGTTATCATTGTCAAAAAAATAGAATACTTCTCTTGTCCTATAAACTCACCATAAGTCAATGCTATCCCCGAAGACGTACAAATCTTTTCAACAAGAAACACAAATAGATATGTTCCATATCCAATTATATTTTTCAACAACATAGATGAAAAAAATACAAAATATAAAAGCGCAATCACTATTGCTATTGTAACAGTGAATAATGGTAATACTACTTGAGATATTAAAATTAACTCAGTAGCAAGAAATATAGCCTGCCCCCATGTCAAAACATCCTCATCATTTTTTCTATTTCGAGCGAAATATATAATAAGCAATACCAATGCTGCAAAAACAATAACACCAGAAATGATATACCACTTACTCATAATCTGTGCTAATTCGTCCAATATTTCTGGATTAGAAATATTTTCACTAAATATTTTTTTTAGTAGCTCTATAAAATCAATATTTATATAAGCTAACACACAAGATAGTATCAAACCAATAGGTGTCGCTAAAGCCAACATGCCGTATTTTATTACGCCACTTTTCCTAAAACTTTCTATCTCTTTTTCATTAAATACAACTAATTTCATAATATTTCCTCCTACAACGTAAGCGCTTAATTTTCAGGTATCATAGAAAAATATCCGACTGCCTTCTGGTAGTCGGAATTTTCTTATAATCCCCCAATACTTGCTTCTTTAAATTTGCTGCCCGGCGCTTGATTTCTGCTTTTACCTCTTCATTCCATGGTGCAAGCTGTTCGAATTCCTTATCACTCATTCTATCATTCGGACGTTTTTCCAGCAGATAGGTTAGATAGTGATAGACGTTTACTCTATCCGGGCTGTCGCAGAACAGCCAGTTTTTTCGCTTATGTGCTTAAAAACATAAGCGAAATTATGTGTTCTGACAGCATCGAAGGTGGTATGTTTTGCTTTGATGTCTTCCTCTAAACGGAAAAGTTCTATATATAGGATTCCCTGTACGGCTGGCTGGTTGTAATCCAGTTTCTTCCCTTGGGGAACTGCATCGGTTAGATACCTGCGGATATGCGCCCAGCAGGCTGTCCGTTTTATATCTGGAACTTTGTTGTAGCCGCTATAGCCATCACACATGAGATAGCCATGAAATCCATCTAAAAATTCTGCGGCTGTATTCCCACTGCGGGTTTCTGAATATTTATATAGTATGATTGGCGGCCCGTCATCCTCCCCACTCCGGAATAGCCACATATAAGACTTCGTCTGCGCCCGGCGACCTGCCTCATGCAGTACCTGAAGGGGTGTCTCATTTGCCATCACAAAACCCCTTTCTAAAAGTTTCCGATGAAAATATTTATACATTGGATGGAAGAATGCTTCTGAATTCCGGATTACCCAGTTTGCCATTGTTGCCTGGGTGATAGAAGCACCATACTGCTCCCAGTCTTTTTCCTGACGGAGTATGGCAGGCTGTTACAGAACTTCTGATACATTACCCACGCAACGGTACCCTCAGAAGCCATTCCATACAGCATATGGGCTTTTCCATCTTTTCCTTTTTTGATTGTAGGGAAATCCTTTCTTTTGCATTCTGGGCAGCTGTAGCTGATACTGTAATATTTAACCACCTTCAGCTGTGCCGGTATAAATACCAGTTCCCGGCGGACGAATTCTTCCCCGATTGATACCAGACCGGCACCACAGACAGGGCATTTCTTTTCTTCAAGATTAAGATATTCCTTTGTCACAGGGATTCCTTTATAGCGTTCTACATCGGCAGCCCTGGCTTTTCTCCTTTTTGTTTTTTTTCAGGAAGGGAAGCTGCTATTTCTTCTGCCTCTGCTGCAGCAGGATACTGTTCTTTTTCTGCCTCATTAAAAAGATTCTGTTCCTTAGGAGGTGCAGGTCTTTTTTCGCTGGATGTACCAAAAAGTTTCTGGCGTAGAAGACGGAGTTCCTCCTTGAGATTATCCCTTTCCTGTGTAAGGGATTTTTCCCGTTCATTTGCTGCATCGACAGTTTCCTGAAGGGTCTTTATCAGATTTTTCAATTCAGCGACCATGTCTTTCAATTCACGGAGCTGGATATCTTTGGAACTGTCTGCCACTGTGTTTACCTCCTGTCTTTCATAGCTCTATTATAGCAGAAAACAGGAAGTGCTGCTAATAAAAGCAGCTCTTTTTTACATCTGTTTACCGTGTACGGATGGCTTTGGGCTGTTCGATATCAATGCCTGACATCAGGCAGTCGAATTCCCTCCATGTGAGATTGCGTACTTCAGATCTATCCCTCGGCCATCGGTAAGAACCCTTGACAGTGAGTTTTTTATAGATCATGACAATTCCGTCCGGTTCTTTCAGGATAGCTTTTATCCTGTCACATTTCCGTCCGTAGAACAGATAGAGGGCATTGTCAATCTCCATGGAGAACTGGTCTTGAATAATTGCACACAATCCGTCAATGGATTTGCACATATCGGTTCTTCCACATACGATATAAATGGCATCAACATTTGAGATATCCACTAACCTAATGACTCCTTGAGGGATTCTATTAAAGTTCGAAGAAGTGCTGGATGAACAGAATTACTCAGATGGATAAGCAGCCCTTTTGTTTTAATCTCAATAGTGTGTGGGGCATCTGTATACACAGGCTCACTCTCCTGACCGTAAAGTGGCTGTGTAGAAATATCCTCTGGTTCTATGGCAATCTGGACAACATCCTGCATAATAAAAAACAGGCAAATTATTCCATAATAAATATATATGGTAAATAATTTGCCTGTGCATCTGAGTTTCTTCTATATAATATAATATCATTTTTTATCTTTCGAATCTTATCTTAGTTTATCTTTGTTGTATTTAATATAATTAGAGTCCAGTATCGATTTCAAGACCATTTTTTAGAAAAAATCGCACGTCTTGTTTGGTATATACTACGATTTCATATACAAGGCCACTCCAAAGGAATTCGTCAAACTCTGAAATCGTTTCATTTTGTTTCTTAAAGGTGCTGATAAAATTATCAAATAATTTACCTTGAAGATCTTTTTCTTTTATTTGCTTTGAGAGTCTATCTATCTCTGACGCAATGGTATCATATTTTCTTTTTAATCTGAAATATTCTTTATTATATTCATCTTGATTTAATGATACTTTACTATTTTGAATTACTATATTATTTATTTGTTCTACAACAGTATTAATTTCTGCAGTTTTATCTTTTAATTCCATAGTAAGACTATTCATATCACAAATAGTTTTTTTCATCTCTTCTGTATTTTTTATTATTTCTTCCTTTTCAGAAATTAATTGATTGACAACTTGAACGAAGAGCTGTTTGATTTCATACTCTGAAAGATTAGGAGTTTTACATCTATTTTTATATTTTTTGTTACATTGATAGATAGTTTTTTTATATTTGGTATTTGAATTCCATACTTTAGAACCATACCACCCCCCACAATTTCCGCATTTTAATATAGATGAAAAAATACTTATTCCACTATATTTTTTTATCTTTTTTCTCCTGTAAAGTTCTAATTGTACTTGGTCAAACTGTTCTGCGGTAATAATCCCTTCATGATGGTCTTCTATGTAATACTGGGGGATTTCTCCATTATTACGAACACTTTTATGTGAGAGAAAGTCTTTGATATATGTTTTTTGAAATAAAAGATCTCCTTTATATTTCTCATTTTTTAAAATTTTAAGGACTGAACTATTAGCCCATTTTTCTTTTCCTCCAGGAGTTTTTATTCCCATCTCGGTTAGGTCTTTTGCTATTCTATAAGCAGAAAATCCTTCAAGAAATTTTTCATAAATATATCTCACTGTTGCTGCCTGTTCCTCATTGATAACAAATTCTCCATTAGGTCCTCTATCATAACCTAAAAAGGTATTAAAAGACAACGAACCTTTTCCATTAGCAAAAGCTCTTCTTTTCCCCCATTTAACATTTTCTGAGATAGATCGGGATTCTTCTTGAGCTAGAGAACTCATAATGGTTATAAGCAATTCTCCTTTTGAATCAAATGTCCAAATATTCTCTTTCTCGAAATAAATTTCAATACCGTTTTCTTTTAATTCTCGGACTGTTGTGAGTGAATCAACGGTATTTCTAGCAAACCTGCTAACTGATTTAGTTATAATTAAATCTATTTTTCCTGCGAGAGCATCAGCAATCATTTGTTTAAAGCCATTTCGTTTTTTGGTTGTTGTGGCGGTTATACCTTCGTCAGTATATATACCAGCAAATTCCCATTCCGGATTTTTTTTAATATACGCAGTATAGTAATCAACTTGAGCAGCATAACTCGTTGCCTGCTCTTCAATATCTTTGGAAACTCTGGCGTATCCTGCAACTTTTCTTTTTTGTGGATTTTTAAGAGAAACAGAGTCATACAAATTTAATGTAGCAGGAATTGTAGTTACTCTTTTTCCCATGTAATCACCTTTCCTTCTTTAAAATAGAAATCTATCCTATCATTATAAATGATAGCCTTTTCTATATTCTGAGCAAATAATCCTTCACATTGTGGTTCATTGAAAAGAGATTGTGTGGCTTTTCTTATAACGTCATCAAATTCTCTTTGCCCAGGACATTTTCTGCAGCACCATATTTTATATCTCTTTTTTTTCCCATTAATACTTAATGTTCTGGAATCAGCTTCAAGCATTTTACGACAATTTCCGCAAAATAATCTACAAGAAAATCCACTATATCCTTTCGTATAAGTTCTTAAAATCTGTTTCTTTTTTCCATCTTTTAGATTGAACACAATATATGCATTATCAATTGTAATAAGTTTGACTTCTCTTCTTACTAAATCTTCTTTAAATTCATTGACAGCTAATGCTTTTGTTGCTGCCGCTTCTAGTTCTATTTCATAAATATCTCGAAAATCACATGCAGCCATACCTTTCCGATCCTTAGCATTACAAACCCATTTTTTGCCGTATCTTGTCGTTCGTCTACATACAGAACATCCACAATTTCCACATTTGACAATACCTGAAAATGCAGTCAATCTAGGATTTTTGTTTGGCATTGCTTCCGCTCTCTCTTTTTTAATCTGTAATGCTTTTTGGAAATCTTCTTTAGAGATTAAAGGTTCGAACATGTTTTCTACAGCATACATTGGCAACTCACCTTTATTTTCTTTCCGAACATGATTTTGTGTAAAAAACCATTTCTGCAACAATAATGTTCCCGTATAAGAAATATTTGAAACAATATACCTAATAGTAGAATCATCCATTGGTATTCCTGTTTGTCCCTTAATTCCCCTTTTTTTTAGGGTCTTTGCTATACTATAAGCAGGCTCCCCGTCAAGATATCTTTTGTATATTTCTTTTACAATTGCTCCTTGTTCGGGGACGATGCTGTAACTGTTTCCATTCCATTTATAACCATATGGAGCTTTATATCCATTTGGTTTTCCTACTTTGAAGCCTTTACGAATTCCCCATTTTATATTTTCGGATGTGTTTTCACTTTCTGCTTGGGCATAAGCGGCCAAAAACGTGAGAAGTAATTCTCCCTCCTGTGATATAGAGTGAATATTTTCTTTTTCAAAATAAACGTCTACTCCTATATTTTTTAAATGCCTTATAGTATTCAAAGTGTCTACAGTATCTCTCGCAAAACGGCTAACCGATTTTGTAAGTATAAGGTCAATTTTCCCGTTATCGCAGTCATCTATTAAACGATTGAATTCTATACGTTTTTTTATGGATCTGCCGGTAATCCCTTTATCAGCATAAACTCCTACATATTTCCAATTTGGATTCTTTTGAATTAATGCACTATAATAATTAACCTGCGCTGAAAAAGAATACTGTGTCATTTCTGTTAGAGCAGATACTCGCGCATATGCAGCTACTTTTTTCTTTTCTATTTGCTTGGGGATCACCGCTTCTATCTTATGTATTTTTGACATAAACTTCCTCCTTCTTTTTACAATAAAAGTCATTAAACTTTTTTATTTATTTGTTTATTTTATCTTATCATTTCCATACTAATATAGCAAACATATATTCCAAATATACGTTTGCTATTTATATATAGTTTCTATAGAAAGTATGATATATTAATTAATACGACCTGTTTTTCTGTGGAAAAAATTTTTAGAAAGCATTCAGTCACAGACAACGGAATGTTGAAGAGAAATGTTTATTAATAGAGGAGATGATATTTTATATTTATTTTGAAATAATTCTCCAATTTGTTTAAATTCTTCAGTTGTGATAATTTTTTGTTTTAATAGTTGATATGCAACAATCATCGTTCCATAATATTTTTTTTCATTTTCACATGATTTGTTTTTCATTTTTATCACCTCCGAATCTTTCGCGAATATAGCAATTGTGCGAACAATATTTCCTTTCTTTGTTCCCATAAGAGATAAATTCCTTTTTGCAATGTCTGCATATTAAATGATAGTATGCTTTACGCCTTACTTTATCTGGATGTTCATTCCACCATTTGTTTCTACATATATCTGAGCAAAATTTTTTTGGTTTTCTTCCTAATTGCTGCTGGATATCTGTTCCACAATACAAACACTGATGAAAGGGTTCATTAATAGAAGCTGGTGCTTTTGCAATACCCCCAAGTCCATGTCTCTTACAATATGTCTTAACGGTATTTTCATTTATTTCTAGCTTTTGAGCTATCTTTTTATAACTATATCCAGCATTTCTAAGGTCATGAATTTGTTGACGTTGAATATCATTCATTAAAATTTAGGTGAAAAATATCTTGAATTTTTAATCCAAAGAAAAATTCACCACCGTCTTTAAACGGTCCTCCTTTTTGTAATGTAATTCTATGGTTATTATTTAGATACCGCTTTTTTATTTAACATAAGAACCTTATATCTTCCACCTTTATGTTCTAACACTTTGTATGTTACTCCCTTTTCTGTCCATGTATAATCGGTCAAGTTTACTTCCTGTCCAAACGGAGCATAAGATTTTTCATTAAGATGATTGAGCATCCGTTCAAAATCAACTAATGTTAACCTGTTGTTACAAGAACGACCCTCATGATTTGTCCCATAAATAGATTTATATTCGGGACAAGAATAAAATAAGGAATGCGGTCCTTCTTTTAATTGCATTTTATGACTGAAATCTTCTCCATGATTACCACAAAGTAAAGTTACAGTGTTCCAACTATCTGTTTTTATCATTATTTTCACATCCTTTCATTAATAGTATGATAGAATGTAAAAAGACCCATTGAATTTTCTTCAATAGGTCTTCATTATAATTAATGTATTGTAGGTGTATTATTTTTTGGATGCGGCCAATTTATAGAAAAGAATATTTTTTTCTTTTTTATAAACATAAATGTTAGTCGCTTTTTTTAGACGTATTGCCTCCTGTAAGGCGTTAGTTATATATTGCGGATAAAAATAGATAAGATATTCCTTATTGTTAATCAAACAATTAGACAGGAAATAATCTTCGTATCCCTGCAGTTCTCCAATGATAGCAACAACCTCATACAATTGAGGTCTTTTATTGGATTGTGTAGCAGAGTTTGTTGATACTGGAGCATTAGAAGATTTTGAAAAATTTTCTTCTGGTTGTTCTGAGCTAACTAGCCCTGGACTTTCTGGTATATACTCCTCTGGCGGAACAGTATTATATGTATTTCCTCTTCGTTTTTGCATTTCGTCCAGTATTTTCTCTCCTCTTGGAACAATATCCTGAGCAATAATATGACGGTATTCCTCCATATAAGTATATGCCTTATCAATAAAATCTAAGAAATCGATATCATTTATTCGCATATATCCTCTTACTCTGCATTGATAAGAGTTTGGTTCTATTTCTACTGAACTGCGTCCACCATTTTTCGGTCTGGACACTCCATTTTCTATTTGGATTGCCCATGGAGAGCGCATTGGTTTTCCAGTTTTTTCATCTACCGAAGTTCTACTGATAAAAATCTTTTTTGTTTTTGCCTTTCCTTTATCTGGACCATCCTTTATAATAGCCTCTGGCATGGTATAATTTTTAATAATATTATAAGGCATGGGCATATCAAACATTTTCGCTCTTGCATAAAGATATTTAATATCTTTAATATCCAGATTAAACTGGACGTGTTTTGCGTTATCCCCTTTTCCATTTGAGAAATCATTCAAGTCCAACTTAAACTTTCCATCAATAATTGTCATAAAATCTTCTCCTGATTCTATGCTGACAGGACGGAGATTTGCATAGATAGCTAAAGTTCGATTCTGTGTCTTGATTACAGCCACTTGTCTAGTTACTTCTTTAAAATTTTTTGCATTCATCGTATCGTTCTCCTTGATAATTTTTAATCCCGAATATCCTTTTGAATGTTATAAAGTCAGAAGGGATTCCAGTGATTCTATAAATGGAGTTTTTTCTTTTTTAATAGAAAGATAATCAAATATCTCAATTTGTATTTTCTTCCTATTATTAAAATAATTAAAAGACAGGGTTCCAATTATATCAATTTGCTTCGGGACTTCATTGTTGATAAAACGTTCAGCCATATCAAATCCAATAGCATCCATGTTATTGCCGTATAGCTTGATGTGCTCTGCATTCTGTCCGATTCTCTGAAAAAAATGACCATTTCGCGGAGAAAGATAAAAATCATGTATCAAGAATACTGGATTAGGGTTACCTTCTCCATACGGAGCAAATTTTTGAAGTTCATCCATGTAATAAGGGATTTCTGATGCAGATATCTCCAAATCATATTTCAAACATCTACGCTCAGATAAAACAATATCTGAAAGTTGAAGGTTAACCTGCTGAGAAAATTGAGATAACTTTGTCTTATCAATAGATAGTCCGGCGGCTCCTGCGTGACCCCCATAGCCGCTTAATAAGTCTTTGTTCTTATCTAACAAATTCTTTAAATGAATATTCCTTGCACTGCGCCCAGACCCTTTGTATAACCCAATTTTTTTAGGATATATAGGATCTGTAAAAACAAAAGCGGGAACATTATATTTTTCAGTTAATTTTCCTGCTAATATCCCAATAATCCCTTCATTGAAAGAACTGTCATATAGGACGATACATCGTTCATTGGCTAATACATCATCTGGATAGTTTTCTTGAATCTTATTCATAGATTCTTTTACAATATTCTGTCTTTTTTTATTAAGTTCAATCAACTCTAACGCAGCTGTATATGCTTCTTGATCATTCTCTAACATTGGATTATCAGGTTCCTTCATTTTCAATAAATTAAACACCTTCTCTGCTCCATTGTCTTCTAATCGTCCAGCAGCATTAAGGACTGGTCCGATTTTGAACCCGATATCATCTTCTTGGATATATTCGATACGTAGAAGATTAAGTAATACATTCATTCCGTAGGGAACTTTTCGCTGGTTTAATAGTTTTAAACCTCTTTTTACAATGTTTCGATTATCTCCATATAACGGCATTACATCAGTGATTGTTGCGATAGCTGTGAGAGCTAAGAGTTGTTCAAGTAGTTTTTTATTTTTAGGAATAAGCGTCTTTGCGAAGCGATATGCAATTGCTGCACCGCAATATCCTGCAAATTCAGAACCTCCTATTGCATTTGGATCAACAATGATATCTGCACTTGGAAGGCTTGTATCGGAACATAAATGATGATCTGTGACAATCACTGGAATTCCTTTTCTCTTTGCTTGTGCTATTTGTTCCAAAGCAGCGATGCCATTATCAACGGTGATTATAAAATATCCACAGGGAATTTCATCTATAATTCTTGAGCTGAGTCCATATCCTTCAGAAAATCTCTTAGGAAAACGAACTATAAGTTTATTCGTAAGTCCTGCTTGCTTGATATATTCTTTTAATCCTTCATAAAGATTAATGGCAGCAAGAATGCCATCAACATCATAATCTGCAATGATTGCAACATGAAGCCCCTTTTTTAGAAATGTTTGGGTCAAGATAACAGCATCTCTTAGATTTTTTATATGTGGATCTTTCGGGGGATTTAAAAATTCTTCTGATAACATTCCGGTATGATATTGAACAACATCTGTTATACTTTTAAAATCTTTATTTTTCTCCCACATTTTTTTTATTCCTCCTTACATTTATTGTTATGAATTCGTACAATACAAAAATTATCCTCCTTTCATCTATTGCACTTTCATACATAAAAAGAATGATAGATGAGAGAATTAAATAAAAAAATAACGTAGGAGAATATTGTTTTAATCCGCAGCCGGTATCCTTTATACAGAGGCTGAATGCCGATATTTCTTCCTTTGTTAAGCATATGCTTTCATTCCGCCTGTCTTTGTAAATGTAAAAGTGAAAACATGGTTTGTATATTTTGACGTTTCGTGTTCGTGTATATACTGAACCATATCTTTATAAGACATTTTTCGAGAAAACTGCTTGTGAAATCGTTCAGAAATGTGTCCAATAGTGTTTCCATGCATTAGCTTAATGATGCCGCATTCGTTTGGAACAAAGTACCATGATTCAAATTTGGTCTGAATGTGAATCTCATTAAAACGTAATTCTGCGCAATAGTTATATTTTTTACATTCCTGTTTTACTTCTCTAAGAACTTCTTCATTAAATTTTCTATAATCAGACATTTATTCGTCTCCTTTCGCATATATTCTTTATTATTAGAATGACAGAAAGGCGAGAAAGATAATTTTTCTGTATAAAATAAAAATCCGAAGGAATAAATTCCTTCGGATATATGGAACACAATATCTGTTTACTTGGCGAAAAAATAAAAATGTTCAGCTATTAACTATTTTTATAAAAGCCAGGGCGCACAACGCTAGAACCTAATCCGTAGATTCGCTCAGACATTTCTCCTGCTTCCAGCTTGTTATATGCATCCGTATATTGGATCAATCTTGAATCCATATAGTCAATTTGGTGCAATACTTCAGCTTCTAAGATTGCAGGTGCGACTGGGCTTCCCCATTCTGTTGTACCATGATGAGAAAGTATCATGTGTCGAAGCATAGATACTTTTTCACTAGGATATGGATGTCCCTCCTGTTTAGCAAGGAAAACTTTTTCTAATATCATTTCATCTGCTAATACTATATGACCTATAAGGCGACCTTCTATCGTATAGTCAGATACACCAATCTCGTCAGTAGTTAGTTCTCGGAGTTTTCCAATATCATGCAAAATTGTTCCGCAAATAAGTAATTCATTGTTTAATCTCTTATTTGCTTTTTGTGTTACATAGGCTTCCTGAACCATTGAAAGAGTATGATATAAGAGTCCTCCATAAAAGTTGTGATGGATTGCTTTTGCTGCCCCCCACATAAGAAGTTTATCTTTATTTTCTTCCAAAATTTCTTGTGTTAAATCAACAATTCCCCACTCATCCTCTCTGCAATTTTTTAGATAAGAAACAAGTAATTGATACATTTTTTCTGGTTTTTCTGGTGCCGAAATGATAAAATCTTGAATCTCTGCTGGCTCAGTAGGTGCAGAGCAGCTTTGTAATTGATAATCTGTTCTTCCTTCATATAATTTTGTATAAAGTGTTGCGGATACTAAAGTTCTTTCTGGGTATTTTGAAGTAAATCCTTCTTTTGTAGAATCCCAGGCATTAGCCTTGATTGTACTTTCTCCATCAGAAAATTCAATACAACAATAGGGTTTTCCGGCTCTAGTCTCCTTCTCTTCCACTCTTGTGATTAGTAATACCGTATTATTAGTCTTATCCAGTTCAAAATCTTTAATCTTTAACATATAATTTCCTTTCTTTATAATCTTGTTTACTTTAATCCTCAGTCGCTATAAATTTTAATCTACAGCCGGTTCCTTTGTGCGAAGGCTGAATGCTGATGTTCTTTCCGGCGGTGCTTCACTTCCTGTCAGTGAGATATCGTTTTTTGAAGAATAACAGAATTGTGTTATAAACCTCCTTTCTTCCACAATCTTTCTTCTTTTTTTAGTATGAAATTTTGCCTAAAGTAATAAATAAAAAAGAGCCCCATTATTGGAGCTCCGTGTAAGCTTAATATAATAACTTACATAACATTTATCTGCATACCATCTTTTCCTTTGTGAAATACAGCAAGTATTCTATTTTCTTCTAAAGCAACAAGAATATTCGATAAAGCTACCTGTCTTTTTGATGGAGTAAATAGAATATTTTTTTTACGATTGTTCTCATCTATAGATAGACATAAAGAGCCATTGGGACATAAGGCTTGGGATACGGGCTTTCCAATGGAAATATATTTTATAGACTCTCCAGAAATGATGTATAAAGAAGCATAAAGACTCGTATCATACGGAGAATAAAATTTTATAGCATCAGACTTAGCAGGATTTCCTACATCTTCACATACTTTTACTATGCACACATCTCCCCTTGTTAATTTAGATGCAGCCTTTTTTGCATCAAATGTACAGCGTATTGTGCGCATATCATTAGGTCCATCCATTAAAAAGGGCCGTACTTTTAAATAAGTGACATCTTCCTCATTTTTTGTATCACAAATCATTCCAAAAATATAGATATTTTTCTCATTATCATATATTATATTATTTTGCATATTTTTTCAGCCCTTCTTTCCACACTTTTCCTATACATTTACATAATACTTCATATTGTATCTCTGTTTTTTGATGCAAGTAATAATCTGCGACTGCTCCTGTACAATAGATAGCATCAAATTCAGTACCACTTTGATCAGGAATAGATGAAAAAAAATCATCGTCCTGCATAAGTGCTTTCGTTGCTTTCGCTCCATTAGCTTTTGAAAATTCAGCACTTTTAAGAAATGCGGTTACAGTATTTTTTATGGAAGATATTTTTTTCTTGGAAGCTCTATTAAGATTATTCATGACTTTATTTATTATATTTTTTTTACAATAATCTTCTACAAAATCCTTAACTAAAAACTTTCCTACATGTTTTTTTAAAGATACATCATCTAGCGGAATTATTGCCCCTCCATAGATAATTGTTGATTCTAATGAATAGGAACCTCTTGCTATATCAGAAAAAGAAAAGCGGCATCCAAAATGAAATTTGTGTCCACATATGGTTATCTCTGAGGCTTTCATGAAATTGATTACAGTCTTCATATGTGTAATGCTATAAAAATAAATTCTAAAGTTGTCATTGTCGTGTTTTTTTAGTTCATCCCATATAGATTGAACGGCATCTTCAGGAGTGATTAAGAATCTGCATGATGTTGCTCCTAAAAGCCGCCCTGCATATTTGTTGTCTGTACGATAAATAATCTTAAATGGTCCATTATTTTGTAAAAGTGAACAGAGATAAAGGTCTCGGAAAATATTTCTACCAATCTGCATTTTTCCGCATTCCATTTGATTACATAATGTACTTAAAAATAATTTTGAGGGAACTAATGTGATACATCTTTTATTGACTTTTATTTGAAAAAAGAACCCATTTTCATAAATATCTCTAATTAGTTCGGATGTAAGTCCCTTATTTTTCAAACTTTTAATAGGCAATTTCCCATAATTGCCCTCCCTTTTCAAATATTCTTTTTGCCGAGTAGTTGGAAAAAACATTTCGTTATTAATCTCATCCGGACAAAGTCTGGCTAATACAAAGTTATCCTCCTGCATATCAATGATAGAATACATAATTAATTCTGAAGAATCAATTTCTAATATCGTTGTCGATTCGTTCATTTTTTTTAGAGCATCTTTAAGATCCGATGCCCAAGAACCTTCTAGGCGAAAACCATCACTTAAAATATCATTATTAATTGTTTCCATGTTCTAATCCTCCTTATAAAATTTAAAAAAAGATGATATATAGTTTTCCTCCATATCATCTTTCTTATCATCTTTTATAAGAATGAAATTTTAACGAACAGAATAACTTTTTCATAAAATCTACAGTTATGTGCATGGACATGAATGAAACGTCATGCAGCTACTGATTTTTGATGAAAAAAACCTATACTGCCAGTAAGCACACACCCCGTCTATAATCTTTGATTTAGGCGGGGAGGGTTCACGTGCAGAGTACTCAGTTATAAGATTTAGAACATTCTGTCTCAAAAACGATTTCTGGATGTTCTTCAAGAGCGAGGAGGATATTAAGAAGCTCTGCTTTTTCGCGAGCAATATCTTCCTTATGTTGTCCCACTAACTCAAACATATCGTCAATAAAAGGCATTAAGCGAATTGGAGGGATTTCTGAATTTGCAGCTACTTCATTTAGATAATGATTTTGTACATTATATCGAGCAATAATTTCAGCTCTCTCTGATATAGAAGGGTATTTTATACACTCTTTTTTAGGATCAATATTGGATATGGACAAATTGATAGAAAAAGGCTCTTTTTTCGTACATATAGAACAAATTTCATCCCAGATTATCTTTTTTTTATTTTTTGGATCTTTACACTCCATTTCACTAAGGCTGTATTCTTCAAAGATTTGAAATGCTTTAAGGAGTTTTTGATTTGCTGAAACAATTTTTATGTAAGTATATTCTTTGTATGGAATAATATGTGCAAACACATTATAATTGTATAATGTATTGCTTCTAGCCCTTTGCGAGGCATCAATTCGCTGATTAAGAATTTGTACTGCTGAATCATAGATGGATATGCCATCCTCCCGACTTAGAACATTAAGAGTAATATTATCGCATAAAAAAGCAATCTCCTTGCCCAGTTGCTCATGATATAATTTAAAAGCGATTTTGTTTAAATTTTTCTGTACAGTTGCGATTTTATTCCAAACTTCTTTCATATCTATACTGTTTATTCTATATCCATAAATTACCATAAGTTATTCTCTTCCTTTCTACTCTAATTCGTGATACACCGACGGGCAGCTGAAGTTGACCGCGGCTTTCTGCATGTGTTTGATAATTATTATTACTTATATATAGTATGTCAGAATAGCAGTGTGTCTGATTTTTTAGCATGAATATGACCAAACGGGTTTTATAAAAAAAGTTTCTACAGAAAAAATGCCCTTTTTAAAATAAGAGTATAATAAGAAATACAAAGAACACCAATCCTGAATGAAATGCTAATCTATCATACTAATAAGAGACTGGGGAAGGAGGGCTGAAAATGAACAGTGCTACATTAAAAAGTATCGTGCTATTTTTATTAAATGACGTAGATGTTAAAACAAATGAAAATGCTATCGAACTTTTTGAAAGATGGAGAAAAACGACACATTATTGTGTAAAAGACCCCTTAGAAGTGAAATGGTGTTTAGAATATTTAAATGCGATGAAGTCATTTAATAGAGATGCATTAAAAAGAACAGCTATTGCGGATGGTTTTATTTCTGCCTGATGGATTAAGGGTAAAAGAAATAAAAAACAGCTTATGGAGGGAAAAGATATGTCAGCAAAAAGAAAAAAAGATATTGAAGAGAAATATACAACTGATAGACAAGAAAAAGTCGAACTTTTTAGACAAATAAAATGTGATATCCACAGTGAAAATGAAGCGGTGTGTACAGCGGCAAAAAACAAATTATACGATGAATTGGTTGGTTTTATTGGACTTGAAATAAATAGATATTTTTCTACATACAAAACCGAGTATTATGAAGAAATGATGCATGAAGCATGGGTTGGTATTATGGAAAATATTGATGATTACGATCCCGGAAGGTCATTACCAACTACATGGGCACATTATGCAATCGTTCATCAAATTAAATTATTTATAAATGAAGTATCAAACAAATCATCAACTCATCATTCTCTGAGAATGAATGAGATTAAGAATTGCATCGAAGATTTTAAAAAGAGAGGTCTCACTCCAACTGTATCGGATATTTCAAATTATACCAGTATTAGTGTAAAATGCGTAGAGGAAGAGTTGGATAGAATAAATCTTACAAAGCCTACCAGCCTGGAAGCTTATCCTGTTGAGAGTCCTAGTTTTTCAGATATTGGACAAAATCCTGAATTTTTATATATGAAAAATGAACTGGCTGAAAGATTGTATAAAGCAATCGATGAGTTACCATCTATAGAAAGAAATGTTATAAAATATCATTTCGGCATTGGAGCAGAAGAAGTTTCTAGTGCAACAAAGATTGCACAAAAATTAGGAATAAACAGAACAGAAGTGCAAACAGCATTGAGCAGAGCATTAAAAAAATTAGAATCATCTCGTTACCTTGTTGGAGAAACAGGAAATAAATGGGGAGACGAGAAAAATGCACATGTTGGCCAAATAGTATTAGATTCTATAAATGATAAAGAAGCTGAGGAATATTATTCTATGTTTCATCCTCAAGAAGATGTTGTTCTAGTAGTCTTAGATGACAATGATGATTCCTCTTCTCCTTTAACACCTGCTAAAGAAGAGACTGATGAGGAAATACATCTCGTTTTTGGAGCTTAGTTAGATGTAGAAATCCCCGCATTTTATTGCGGGGATTTTTTTTAAGAAAGATATATTTCTGCGATATATGTATTCCCATTTTTTTCAATTACAGCGATACCGACATTAGAATATCCATTTGACATTCTTATTTTCCGGCTGCCGTCATTTGACTGGAAACGACTATGAATCTCATCAGCTGTCTTTGATGGTGCTTTCCATATATTTTCAGATGGATGAGAAGAACTAATTTTCCATAAATTACACATATCATTTAATGTTCCGTACATTGGACTTGTAGAACTTGAATAATCATATATCGCCATATCTGCAGCACGAATACATGCCAATTTATATGCCTCACTGCTTGTATCCATAGACAAAGAAGATAATCCTTCACTTTTTCTTTGGGCGTTCAATTTTGTTAGAACATCATTTGCTTTTTTAGTATCAAACTCAACGCGAGAACTTACTCTTGCTAACTCTTTATCAAGTGTAGATTTTATTTTGGACTTATCCGGACTGTCAGCCGCTGTTAAAGTTTCTTTATTTATGACTTGAGGTCCGATTTTCTTTGTTTTTAATAACGTCCCATCTTTTTTATATATTTTCTGTATTGTTGTTTCATAAGTAATGCGAACTCCATTTTCAACTTTTGTATCTTGTGAGGTTTCTGTTACAGTATAAGTTCCGTCACTATTATTGGATCTTTTTTGATTGCTGGAATCACTTCCTATAGCAGAAATTTCATTATTTGATGATGTATTGTTCTGTGCGGAAGTCGAAGAAGCAGCCTTAGTAGCAGAGTCTCCTGTTAAAGCTTTATTAATAGCATTTATATCATCAGAAGAAGTTTTTGGTTTATCTGTTTCTTTCCATATATATTTACCCTTTTTATTTTTTACACGTTTTCGATACCCAGTTAAGACATTATTTTTATCATATACAGCATAAACATCTTTGGAAATATGTTTATAATTATTAGGAACGGATTCTGCATTCTTTCCTTCATCAATAGATTTTCCGTTCTTGTCTACTTCTACGAAAGCGAAAGAATTGTCTTTGTTACGAATATATTTTAAGTATTTAATTGTACCATCCTTTGATGTTACTTTATATACATTTTTTAATCCTTTGACAGGTTCATAATTATCAGGGATATTAGGATCATATTTAGACCAGACCCACGAACCATCTGCTTGCTGAGTCCTTTTCCAATATTTTTTTACATTACCGTTATTATCAACCTGCATATAGATATTATCTTTCCCTGGCACAGGAATATAATTTACTGGGATTTCTTCATCTAATACCCAGTCGGCATCAGCTTTAGGGGTAGAATATCTGCTTTCATACCAAGGGGTTTCTTCTTTTTCTTGTATGTTTGACGGCCGGTTAATTGGCATTTTTGCCTTTACACCCCATTCTACTCCTAATATAACAAGAAGTAGACAAAGTATAGTAAATGATTTTCTCATAAACATTTCCTCCTTTTAATAGAAAATTTCCCCTCGATCGCATCGAGGCTTTTCTTATACCCGAGTGAACTACTACGGTTGTGATTATGGATTAAAACAATAATGACTACAGATTAAAATTTTTCATTAATAGTATGATAGAATAGAAAAAAATGATTTTTTATCTACCCTTATAAATTGTCATTTTATAAATAGACATAGTTAATGATGGAAGGGAGGTTAAAAAAATAATCATAAGTGTCTAAAAATCAAAAGAAAGAAGGATAATTTATGAAACATGTTTTTCCTTTAAACAAACGTTTTAGACAAATAATAAAGTTATCTAGACTGTGTGATAAACACAATATTCCATATGATATGAAACGATTTATGGATGGCTGGGCTTTGAGTATCCCTAATAATGAATCAGAATTATGCTGTGTAACTCAGCATAGTTTCTCTGAGGGAGGTAAAAAAAATTTATTGGAGATAGAGTTTTATATTGGGGGATATGAGAGTAAAGGGAATCAGAGTGCAGAAGAAATTCTCTCACAATTAAGAAAAGTTCAAAAGTATGAAGATACTAAAAAAAGGGGAATGCATCGAATACAGAAATATTTTGCATCGGATGATGAAACAATGGTAACTAGAGATTATGAGATTTTAAAGGAATATTTAGATTTTCGAAAAGAAAATGATGAATGGTTTGTAGTACAGATAAAAGACTTAGGAGCTGTAGGCATTCCTAATCTTCCGTTATTTTTCCCAAGTTGGTGTAATAACATTACAATAAAAAAAGATGGATACACGCAAAAGGTAGAAAATATTGATTGGACTGTAAAAGAAAATATAGAATGTATCGAGTCACACGGGATCTTTCTGACTGTGCCGTATCATAACAAAATAACAGCTTTTCCGGTAAAAGATTCTGCCTATTCTTCTATTTTGAATAGAGCAGACGATTTTTGTCCGGTTATGTTACGTACAAAAAATAAAAATAGTAAGTTATATCTGCCTGCAAATGAACGAGCAGAGCGATTATGTCGAGATTTTACTTTACAAAAGGAAGCTTGTAAAGTTTTATATCGTGATGGAAAAATAGTATCTGTTTTGTCAAAAAATTATTCTGTATTAGAAACAGACCAGCTGTTAAAAGTATTGGAGAGGAAATTGCAGGAAAAATTTCCAAGATATTTATTTGATAAAGCTGTTTTATCAAATGATTTAACAATAGTAGAATATTTATTAAATGAAACAGAAATCGAATCAAAAATCCGAAGAAAATTAAATGAATCTTCGATACTTTCCTTAAAATTTGGAGTAAGATTTGCGACATCCGATACTGGCGAGTCCAAGGTATATGCTTCTATTTTCTGCGACATTAATAATGCACGAGTTATTATTGATTCAGGAATAAACATGGAACATAAAGGGGATATTTCACCAAAAGATTTTAAGGAGAAACTGGAGAATATTGACGTAGTATTATTGAACTCTGTCAAACAGATTCAAAAGCTTAGTAATATTACAATAACGGATTTTGCAGAAACTCTTAAAATGATAGTAAATACTTCCAATTTTCTGCCAAAGCTTTTCTCAGATGAAGTAATAGAGGAAATAACAAATTATTCTCAGAATACTACTGCCCTTAATTTATACATAGCATTAAACCGTATTATTGAACGCCATATAAAAATGAATGAATCTTCTGCAACAAGGAACATGGTTCTATATGAATGCATGACGAAACTAATGTATCTTGATTATGAAAATCTTAACAAAAAATCTTTTTCATAAAATCTGGACAGCTTTCTAAGAAAGATAAATAAAAAAATATTTACAGAAAAATCGCATATGCGAGATTTTTGATAAAAAACAGGGATTTTCCTGTTTCTTAGGCAGTGATGATGAAGATAATGTAAAAAGACATTTATGTGTAATGTGTGCAAAAGCCAGTTCAGTATAAGGTTACTGAACTGGCTTTTGTATGATTACCATCTTTTGCTATAGCTAGGAAATCTTTTTGCAATATAATTATACTTCTGCAGGTTCGTAATAAATATGAGTAAATGTAATGGCGATATCATTTCGGATAGAAGCGAGCATTCTATCAAACATGCTGTAACCTTCTAATTTATATTGGGCTACAGGATCTTTTTTAGCATAAGATTGCAGGGAAATGCTCTGTTTTAAATGTTCCATATTATCTAATTGCAGCATCCAATTGTTGTCAATAACTTCTAAGAGGACGCTTCTTTCATTTTCTCTCATTTGTTCCGGAGTAATCAATTCCTCAATTTTCTGATATTTCTTAAAAAATATCTCAAATACAGTCTTGGAGAGCTCTTTTTGAGTAGAATCAGAAGAAATAGTAATCATTTCATCTTTTTCTAAATAATCATTAAGAGCAGATACATCCCATGTTTTATTTTTCTTATCATAAGAAATACAGGAGTTTGCAACATCACGAAGCATATTTAAGATAGTTTCACGAATATTTTCTTTATTTAGAAGTTTTCTTCTTTCTGCATAAATCAATTCTCGTTGATCGTTGTTGACTTTATCGTAATCAAGTAACTGTTTTCTCATGTTGTAATTATTAAGTTCTACTCTTCTCTGTGCTTTTTCTACCTGTTTGCTTGCTGTTTTATGAGTAATCTCTTCATTTTCCTTAATTCCAAGTTTTCTATAAAGTTCGATATATTTTTCAAGGCCAAATAGACGAATGAGATTATCTTCCAATGAGAGGTAGAATTTAGAGGAACCAATATCACCCTGGCGGCCGGCACGTCCACGCAGCTGATTATCGATACGGCGAGATTCATGACGTTCGGTACCAATTACACGTAAACCTCCTAGAGCTAACACTTCTTTCCCCAGAATAATGTCTGTTCCGCGTCCAGCCATATTTGTTGCGATTGTAACCATTCCTTTTTCTCCAGCATGAGAAATGATTTCTGCTTCTGCTTCATGATATTTTGCATTCAATACCTGATGTTTGATGCCGATTTCCTTTAATTTCCGGCTTAAATACTCAGAAGTATCAATATTGATTGTTCCAACCAATACTGGTTGCTCTTTCTCGTGCGTTTTTACAATGTCTTCTATGATTGCATGAAATTTTTCTTTCTTTGTAAGATATAATGAATCTGGTTCATCGACACGACTGATTGGTTTATTTGTAGGGATTGGACATACTTTCATATGATAAGTATCTCTAAATTCCTTTTCTTCTGTTTTGGCAGTACCCGTCATTCCTGCTTTTTTATCATATTTATTGAAGAAATTCTGTAATGTGATAGTTGCTAGGGTATTATTTTCTTTTTGAATCACGACATGTTCTTTTGCTTCAATTGCCTGATGTAGACCATCAGAAAAACGTCTTCCCTTCATGATTCTTCCTGTAAATTCATCAACGATAAATACCTGTTGTTCTTTTACAACATAATCTTTATCCCGGAACATCAGATAATTAGCTTTCAAAGCAAGTATAATTGTTTTCTGGATAGCAAGATGTTCTGGTGCAGAAAAATTCTCGATATGAAAATAGTCTTCTACTTTTTCCACACCTGCAACTGTTAAAGAAACATTTTTATCTTTTTCATCAACATAGAAATCTCCATCTTCAACGATATCTTCTCCAAGAATGGCATCAATCTTTTTTAATTTTCCATCGCCCTTTCCTTTTTGCATCTGTCGGGCGAGAATATCACAGGCAATATACAAAGAAGATGCATCACTCTCATTTCCAGAGATGATAAGCGGAGTTCTGGCTTCATCAATAAGAATAGAATCAATTTCATCAATAATGGCAAAATGTAAGCCCCGTTGTACAATATCTGTGCTTTTTTTAGCCATATTATCGCGAAGATAATCAAATCCTAACTCATTGTTTGTGATATAAGTAATGTCACAATTATAAGCTTGTTTCCTTCTATCCGGAGTATAATCATTTAAAATATATCCTACGGATAATCCTAAAAATTCATGGATTTTCCCCATCCATTCGGCATCACGTTTTGCAAGATAATCGTTAACAGTAACAATGTGAACCCCTTTTCCTACCAGAGCGTTTAAATAAGCTGGCATAGTAGACACTAAAGTTTTCCCTTCTCCTGTAGCCATCTCCGCAATATTGCCTTCATGAATAGCAATACCGCCCATAATTTGAACAGGATATGGTTTCATCCCCACTACACGGAAAGCAGCTTCTCGAACAACAGCAAAAGCTTCTGGGAGAAGTGAATCGAGGCTGGTTCCTTCTTTTAGTCGCAGTTTAAATTCGTCCGTTTTGTGACGTAATTCTGAATCACTCAATTTGCTCATATCACTATCCATTTTAAGAATTTCTTCAACAATCTTGTTCCATTTCTTTTTCATAAAATAATTCTCCTTTACAAGTCGTGTGCAACGATTCTTTAGTTATTATTTTTTCCTATAGATAGTATGATAGAATGTAAAAAAATCTTTTTAATAACAAATAAAGAAGATATTTTCTGGAAGAGTATCGTATAAAATATCCATGTTATCTTGAGTAACATGAATGCAATTCGTAGAAAGTTCTCGGTCATCAAGGATAGAAACAGGATGAAGATAAATTCCTTCTGATAATGATAAAATTTTATTCTTATCATTATCGTAATCTGTATCTGTAGAATTATCTGCAAAAGAGGATAAAAATCCGGATCGTTGCTCATAGCGCACCGCTAAACAATTAAGATCAAATAAAGATAATGTATCTTTTCTTTTCTGTTTTAGTTCAAGAACCTCATCCATTTCTTGTCCCATTAAACAATCCATATCAAATACCAGTTGACCATCTTTTACATAATATAATTTATTATTATAGGAATCAATCTCAACATATGTTTTGCCCAAACCATTGTTTTCGTGTGTAAAAGATTGGATACTGTAACATAATTCTCGATTTTGAGGGTTTCCAGTCTTGATATCTGATAATATCTGTTGTGTTTCTTTTTCCTGGTCTATTTTCCACCCATAATCGCTGTAGACTTGCACCATTCTTCCGGATATAGTCCGAAAATCCTGCTCTTGTTCTGCAGTATTATATTTAGCAGCAAGGGTCTCGACATATTCTTTGATCATATTTTCATCAATTTTGATCTTCATTTCACTATCAATTGAAAGCCACGAAGCGATTTTATTACTGTCAATACAATCTCCTTCTGTATAATTTATCGTAGACGATATATATTGATTCAATTTCTTAGTTGCTTTAATGACTTTAGTAGATGAACAGGTGTATTTTGCTGTCAGATAGATATCTGCTTTTTGCAGATCTAATTCTGTGTTTAATTGTCGTATAGAAGAAAGGAGTACAGAAGATAATTTTTTTGTATCAACAATAGAGCCCTTTTCTTCTTTTTTTATCCTATATGAACCATTTTTATACACTGGCTTTGCACTCTTTGGATATGTTTGATTTTCTTTATGCATAAAGGTTAGGCTATTGATTATCCTCGACAATTCTTTGTTGTCGTATTCCACATTAAGTTCCTGTTTTAAGTTATGTTTTTTCCATATGTTTACTGGCCACAGAAAGGAATGTTGTAAATACAATGCATTTTTAATATCAGCATCTGTGTTTAAATGCAGATCATAGGTATCACCATCCAACTCGGTCTTAGAGCCGTCTGGCTGTATTATTGTTATATTATGATTTATCACTTTTTTTTGAAGAATACGCTTACTACTCTCTTTATCTCTTAAAGAAACCTTTTCTCCATTTAGGTTGGTTCCCGGATAAAAATGGTCAGAAAAAAATAAAGCAGTTCCTGCGTATAAAAATAGGATAAAACAAAGTATCTTAAATATTTTTTTCATTATATATTTTGAAAACCTCCATATAAGAAAAAGACCGATTATCGGCCTTTTTCTTTTCATTGCCCTAAATTCATTTTCTAAATAAAAGGAAGTTCCTCTTCTACTCCTTCTGGAATAGTCATAAATCCATCTGGCATTCCCTGAGAAGAAGCGGCTGGAGCTGGAGCTGCAGGTGCAGAACCATAATTTACAGCCTGTGATGAAGCAGCTTTGCTCTCTGCAAAATCATGTTCTTCTACAACAACATCTGTTGTATATACTTTAGCACCATCACGATTGGTATAACTACCTGTCTGAATTCTTCCAGAAATAACAATCTTAGTACCCTGTTTTAAATACTTCTCAGCGAATTCTCCATTTTTACCGAAAGCGACACAATTAATAAAATCCGCTTCTGCTTCACCATCTCTATGGTATCGTCTATTTACCGCTAATGTGTATCTGGCAATACAAGTAGACTTTTCTCCCTGTGAATATCTAATATCTGGATTTCTAGTCAAACGTCCCATTAAAATTACTTTGTTCATAAAATATCTCCTTTTTGTATATTATGGTTTACATCGTTGAAAATAGAACAATGAATACATATATACCTCCTTTCCATCATCGCACTACTCTCATAAATAAGTATGATAGTTTGGCAAAAAAAATAAAAAAAAGCCTCCAGAATATCTGGAGGCAATAATACCATCACGTCCTAAGAAGGGGAATGCACACCTAGTTTATTGTTCAATATCTACCCCTGGGTAGTCTGAATCCTGAGATTCATCTATTGCGAGATAACCGCCATCCATAGATATTTTGATTGTATCTGCTTTTTCTGGCTGTCTGATACAATCCGTATCTGTAACTTCTTGAGGCAGCACATCATAATAACAATAGCTGTTATCATATGTGTAATGCAAGCTAATTCGTCCGCGATCTTCCTCTTTTTCAAATGTAAGTCCTATTTCACAGGTTTCATTATTAGCTTCAATGGATGCTATTTCTGCTTCATTACAAGCATCCTTTTTAGCGGTGTCCCATGCTTCTTTAAAACTGTTAAACTCCTGATAAGGTTCTTCATCGCCCCAGGAATAAGAGATCTTTAATAACCATTTCATATTTTTTTCTCCTTCTAATGCAGATGAATGATGTTTCCGATGTAATATTTTGCATCGGGGATAGCTGTCCGGATAAACTGATCAAATGGTATCATGGAATCTTCATAAGCCATATCGCCCCAGTTATCCTGGATAGTATCTCTTAAAGTAAAAAGATCACTGTTGGAAAACTCATCCAGATCCATATCGGCAACCATTTTTTTTACCTTCGTAAAACGATCCCGGAAATAATTTTCTTTGCACTCTTTTGTAAAAATGATATAAGGGATGTCATCTTCTTTTCCAACAACAGCTCCCAGTTCCTGCATTTCTTCTAAAAGAATACATGCTGCGCCTTCTTTATTTTTTTCTGTTTTCACAAACTCTGCAATATCTGGAAGATGCTCATATAATTCTTCTTCCTGTAATTGATTTAAAAAATCTTTTTCTCTCTGTAATTCATACATCGTGCCTCTTGCCATATGCTTATACTCCTTTTTCTCCCAATGTTTGCAGATATCCATCTACTGTCTCGCTCATTAATTCATCATTATACATGTCATTATAATTCATGTACCCTGAGTCCATATATGCTGATAAAGCAATGTTGATACCTTTTTTGATATCTTCGTTTTTAACCTCTTCTAATAACCGATTAAGTAATGTCTCATATACACTATCCATTGCAAATTTTACCCCTCACTTTTTGATTACTGTATGTTTTTCTTTCTCAAAATCCTTTGCAAGCTGGTCAATCACTTGTAATACCTCTTTTTTATTCTTGCATTTAAATTCAATATCATATCCATAACGTCCAGTGAAAATTTCATACATATAATCACTGCCATATGGGTGGCCGCATTGTACTCCAAAGTATAATCGATTTCGGACATCATCATCTGCATCCTCTTTATTTTCTTTTATGGGTTCAAATCTAAAATCATCATACAATGGATAACTGCAAGGACAATTATTCTTGAACCATACACGAAAATTATCAAGAATGTAATCATTTTTAATGTCCTTAATAATGTTCCCCATTTTTTTCAGTTTTTTAGCTAAAGTTTTAGTTGAGCAAAACCAATCATACCATCCTGCAGCGCATTGAGTTTCGAAATCTTCATTATCAAATTCGCCATGATTAAATTTTTCAATCCATTCTCTTACAGTAATATTCTTCATGTTTTATTTTCCTCCAATTCCTTAATCTAATATTCAGCCTTTCCATTTTTTACTATAAGACAAAAATAATCATCTATAGAAGAAATGTTTAATTCAGAACCATCTTCTAAAAATGGGGCAATAGATCCAAATATGTCTAACATTACGCTTTTCCAACTATATGTAGCATCAAAATCAGCATTATAAGATATAATATCCTCGTTTCTTGCTACATCGATAACAGTCCCATTGCAGGATGAAAAGAATATTCTTATCAGGTCATTAAAATTATCTGTTCCTATCCCGCGTTTTTGATTTTCTTCAAGTCCAAAATTTACATATGGTTTGTTTTGGATATATTCCTGCATTACTCTAACAGCTGCCGCTTCATTTTTGAGAGTAATATTAAGACTTATGCTAAAACAATCTCCCATAATCTTGTTCTCCTTTTTTATTTTTTAATCGAAACATGATGATATAATGTTATCCTCCTTTCGTCATCAAAAATTGTTTCAATAGTATTGTGATAGATTGTGAATAGGAATAAAAAAATCCCGGGAATATAATCCCGGGAATATAATCATCACATTTTTTTATAAATCATTTGAATAGCGTTCCGTCCTCTAAGAATTCCCACTCATTTGTCTTACAAACATTTTCCATTGATTCATCATCAATAGAATAAAAGAATTGATAGCCAGCAGCTTCAAGTTCTGCACAAAATTTGGTAAATAGATCAACAATATATTGCTGAAATCTCTTCATCAATTTTTTGTTTAGATTTTTAAATGGTGGAGTAATTTCTGTCAAAATATACTCCCATTCTTCTGCAAGGTCAATCCTATCAACCATACAATAAGCATAACGGTAATTTTGAGGTAAAGTAATTTCCCAGCCGCACTCTTTTGCATAGCAACAAAGAGTCCTTTTCTCTTTCTCCGTAAAACTATCTTCTGGCTTAAAAGAAGTTAATGGGGTAATGGATAAATTATATAGTACATCTTTTAAATTTAATGTACCATAAACATTAAGACCATCCCCTTGACAGTACGACAGGGAATACTGTACTTTTAAATCGCTTTTAGGAAAGCAATGAGATAATTCTTCTTTGCATATATCTAAAAATTCTTCATTTTGATAGAAATTATTCAAATACCATTCTTTCACCTTAGCTTTTACATCTTCTGATAATTCAGAAAATTCATATATTTTATATGTAACATTTACTGATCTCATATGTTTTCTCCTTTTGTTTTAGTAGAAATAGAAAAATTTTATATATTTTTCTATCAGTTCATCGGATAAAGATCCGAAATTTTCTTCTGTAAGACCTGTGACAAGAAAATCTCCGAAAATAATATCATAGGTTCTCCCATTGTTATCCTTTAATGCCCTATTAGGTGTGAGCTCTTCGGTTTTACCAGCAATACGGTTATATTATTCATACTTATCTCCTTTAGTAATCTCTGCACAGATCCATTACAGTATCTGTTACGTTTAAAATAGAATCGATCCCGTGTCCACTCAACATATCAAATGAGCTGTCATCAGATTGATAGACCAAATCACAATAATGGCACCATCCATCTTCTTCATTATATACAAAAGTGATTTCGAGATTAACATCATCCGTTAGTGGGTACTGCCATGCACGGTTGTCAAATGACTTTGGCATTGATGTACTACCGTTCCATAAAGATGGGTTCATATCTGCAAAAAAGTCATTTACTATGGCAGCAGCTTTTGTTCTGTCCATGTGTTTCTCCTTTATAGTTATTTACTAACTCGTACTTCAACACCAGTTTCTCCCATATCATTAAGTCTTTTCTCGATAAGATCTTTAATGACCCATAACTGAGATACTTGCCCTACAAAAAAGCCAACGCATTCGCCGGTTTCTCGCTGCATGTCTTTCAACATTTCGACTACTTCTTGCTTGGTGTACATTTCTTTGTTTTCCATGATATTTCTCCTTTGGTCCGTTTTAATTTCTAGCCCGATATTTCTATACGAACTAAATAAATAGTCTAACTAAAGTCTTTAGCATAATAAAATCTTTTCCCATCTTCTCTTAAAATCATCGTTTCATCTTATTATCTTTGACTTCAAATGAAATATTGCAAGTTGCAAATGGGCACTTCCAACATTCATATCGACCTTTGCACTTTCTCTCATTCACAATACACCCTTGTTTGTGAATAAAATCTCTTTCTTCAAATGAATTGCAAATGATTTTTATAAAATTCATGTTTACTACCTTATCCTTCCTGTGTGAAACATTTCATGTTTTTTTCGTATAATGTTGGATGATCATACTGATTTTTCAATTTGATTGCTTTTTTACTTCCAGATACTAAAGAGTCATTCCAACCAGTCCCTTTAAAATCTTTTCCAATAAGATTTTTTGCCTCTTCCATAGCCCAACTAGGGATTGTAGCTACAGTGAATGTAAAATCATTGCATTCTATTAAATTATATCTATACAAAAGCTTCATCTCTTCTTTTGTAATGCCACATTCTTTTGAATTAAATATAATAGCCATTTTTAGCTTTCTCCTCTTTGTTTTTCAATATCTTTTATGATCTGATTCAAAATATCACACTCTGGAAAACCATTTTCCCAGCCTATATCTATCTCAACGCGATTACATATCATATCGAAGCCAAGAAAATCGCAATGATATTTTTTTGCTAATTCTTTCCATTCAAATACCATCTTTTCTTGATTTTCTTTTGCTACAGGAATATTGATTTCCCAAAGTTGCTTTGTGCTCTCAGTAACTTCATCCCAATACTCAGCGAAAGTATCTTTTACTTCCTTAGTATAAAAGTTTTTGTTACAGTCTTTACAAACGAAGCTATATTTCGGTATATTGCTTGTGTATAATGTTTTTCCACAACAGGGACATATTGCACTGGTTCCGTATGTATTCATATTATTATTCTCCCTTCGTTTAAGAAGCCTTATCTTCAAAATGCAGATTCAGCTCCCTAGCCAGATGCGACTAGGGAGCAATGAATGTTCTTAGATGCTCAGATTAATCCATGCTCTTTGCAAAAATCTTTCATATGATCTGCTGCATCTGTTTCTAAAATTTTGACAGTCATGATATTTTCCCCTTTTTTAATGTTCTATGATGACTATATAGCAAATCGTACAATACCATTTCCTTCTGGCAACTTCATAAATTCTCCGATACCGCCATGATATAATTTTCTGGCTTCAGTACGGGAATACCCACAAATATCACACCAGTCTGAACAAAAGTCTTCCCAGTCTGAATACCAAGCGCAAATTTCTGCTTTGATATGGTATCTGGCTGCGTGAGCTTCTATTTTTTGTTTAATCGTATCTGTTAATTTGATATATTGGCGTAAATATTCTTCACTTTTTTTATCCATAAGGTAAATCCTCCTCTTTATAAAATTCCAAAGTCTTCGTAAGAATTGATTCGTTCCAATTCAGCATCTAATTCGGAAACATGGATATCTCCTGTATCATCCACTGCTTTTCCATTTCTAAATGTAGAAATTGTTACCAAGTTATATGCTTTTGTTTTCTGGTCAAAATCTTCATCTTTGTATATGTGCAAAACAAGATCTTTCTTTCCTCCGAAATCATAAACTTCTATCTTGTCATTTGCACAAAGGTCTTTACAATAGTTAATAACGGTATTAATATCTGGTGATTCTAATTGATAAACCATATTTTTCTCCTCTCTACTTTGTAAACTTCGGACATTTTATGACCAAATTCCCTTTGCAGGAACTTCCTTTGGGGTAACATCGAAAATTCGATTGCATACGTTCGCAGTCTACATAAGAGGTCTTACAGATACTGCATAATCCATTTTTATTGATGTATTCCTGCTCTTTTTTCTTTTCAAGTTTCATTTGTTCTTCCTGCTTCTGTTGTTTTTCTTTTTCCATAACAATAGATAATTTTTTTTGACATATATCAGAACATATGTTAAAAGATTCATCAAGCCTGCTAACAGGACATTTGAATGTCTTTCCACAGACTATGCATTTCCGTATCACGCAAGATTCAGATGCGAGTTTCTTCTTTTTACATTCATTCGAGCAGGTAACGCCTTCTCCAGCAAATTCTTTACCACATACAGGACAGAGCTTTAACCCGGCAGCTTTTCTCCTGCTGGACTCTCTTTTCTTTTTATGCATATGATCGATGTAACATTCTTTACTACAATAGGTTGATTTTTTGATAAATTCTTTTCCGCAATTAGGACAAATCTTGACTTCACCTAATTTTCTGGCATTATCCCATTTATTTTTTTCTGAACACTCTTCACAGCAAAACCATGTTTTCCCATTGACATCATAAATATTTTCTGTTTCTGTCATTGGCTTGTGACAATAACCACAAAATGTATGCTTAATCCGATAAGTTGATCCACACTCTTTGCTACAAAAATCTTTAGGATGTACATAAGAGATGAAGATCTTTCCACACTCTTTGCAAATATTTTTAATTTCTTTTGGTGCTGTTCCATATCCATATTTCTTAATATTTTTTCGTATCTGTCGTTCGACTTTCTGTTTGACCCGATCAGAATGGCTACTGCAGCTAGGGCAATACTTTCCATTGCTTCGATAAGGTATAAAAAAAGCTCCACACGCTTCACATTCTTTTTCTTTTACTTTTTTGTCCATAATGTTCCCTTTCTATTTCCCGAAGACTGGCATTGTTTCTTCTTTTTCCATATCAAAATCGTTATTATATCTGCTCGGAAAAATTCTTCAGCTTCTTTGCAGGTAGGTTTTCTAATACCCAGGACGCACATACTGTATTCGTTATCAGGTCCTCCCTTTCTTTTCATGGAAACCTCAAAATACCGTATTTTTTCTCTGTTCTTTTCTTAATAAGTCATCTACTGCCATCTGAAAACCTACTGCCCAAAAATAGATACGGTTAGAAACACGCCTGCCAAGGTAAGCAAACTCGGATTGCTGCCAATCCCTGTCATATTTCTCAAATATCTCTGTAAGATCATTCGGGTAGGCTCCTACTCCGCCATCGATGTAGGTAGATAGAGACAAGATTTTATTGAAATCCACTTCTAATTCTGTTTCACCATATCCGTCAAGAATCAAATCTTTTTTTATAGACATAAGGTCTTCTTCAATGTCTTTATAACGGTAGGTATATGTTTCTGTACAACATTGGATTTTGCTTTTAAAATATCCGATATCATTTAAGAGTGAAGCCAATTTTTCTGGGTACAATGAATTGTACCAACTTGCAATACCTGCTCCAAGATCACCTGTGATAATAAGATTCCCCTTTTCTTTATCAAGCATATAGCGGATAGAATATTCAGAATAACCGTTTTTATTTTTCCAGTCCATAACCAAAATTTGCTCATTTTCCGCAACTTTAATTGCTTCAAAATCTTTGAACTTCTGCTGACACATTTCCCTTTTTTCTTTTTGCATTGTTTTGCTCCTTTTCATATAATATTTTTGGTGAAATGTAATGATTATTTTTTATCCTCCTTTCTCATCAATATTTCATTTCATTAGTAGAATGAAATATTATAAATAAACATAAAAAAAGAGAGCCAAAATGCTCTCTTTCTTAAAATATCGTTTCTTTTAAACTTTCTTTATCGAGTTATTTGATTCGTTCCGCAGAACTATATCCCTCGTATTCTTCTTTATGTACAACACAGCCTCTTACCTGCACAATCGAACCATTTTGCAAATGTCTCTCATGTCCAGATCGGATATGTGGACGCTTTTGAACACCAGAAATACCAGTTCCTCCGATTTTTTTTGTCTGATTAATCGGTTTTGTTCCATAGTCAAAGACAGAGATCATTCCTTCTATCTGAAAAGTTTTAGTCTCTGGACTATTCGTTTTGTTTTTCTTTTTCCTATCTTTAGTAATAGAGCTTCTGCTTTTTCTGATAAAATATTCCTGCATACAAAGAAGGATTGCGTGAACTGTCTGTATCCTTCGTTCCGGACAATCACTGAATTTTTCTACACAGCTTTTCTCAGAACCTTTCCATTTGTTGCATCGCTTTAAGTCTTTTTTTCTTCCGCAGCCAACAAAAGGAACTAAAAGATAAGAACCTTCCCCTTCTTTTATCAGGGAAAAAGTATAGCCGCCACAGACTCTGTCCCAGATAGATACAACAATCTTCTCATCCGATACTTTTCTGATATGAAAACCTTGTTTACTCTCCCGGATATTTCCTTGGATAAAAGTCTCATAAGAATTGTTCGCAGGCATAAAACGGAACAATGCATCAAAATCCATAACGGGTTGGTTAAATTGGCTTTTGTAGTAGGTATCCGTGATCAAAAAAAGTTTGGGATAATAAATTTTATCTTCTCCCTGGTCAAATATCGCTCCCTGCAAAATACGGGTAAAGGTAATGATATTTAAGAGCCGGATACATAAACCGATAACGGTAAACATTTCGATCCCGATAAGGTTTTCATTTCCTGTTTCGGGATTGATCTTTGTAATTTTTTCTTTGATCTTTGACAGGATACCTTGTTGCCCTGGTCCGTCAGAAAAGAACGCTTTTGGGTAATAATCAAAGCATTTCATGACTAGACGATGAACATCATCGCTGCTTTTATCGGAAAACACTTTCGCATCTCCGTTTGTTAAACCGCTTTTTAGACGTTCATGATACTCCATGAGCAATGAAAGATCATTTTCAGCATCTTCATAAAACTCTGCCGGAAGGATATTTACATACTTAAAAACCGGAAGGTTTTCTTTTGTGATATACTGCATTTTTCTCCTCCAAATTGTACTTTCAATCAACTTTATTTATTTCCTTGTATGCCTCTTCTAACATACAGCACAACGCTTGTGCAACTACTAAACATCTAGCTAAGGCGGTTTAGGCTTCATATTTCCGTTCTAATTCTTTACAAATTTCAGAATCGTAGCTAAATGGATATTCCTTTACAAGTCCATTTTTGCTGTAAATACTTGTGATGAATTTCACATCATAAAATGTCTTATAATTTAGACAGTATGTAATTGTTTTGTTTATGTAAATATTTACTGATTGACCATTATCGTAATACTGAAAAGGTACGTCGTCCGACATTTCCAGATCATCAAGAACTTTCTTTCCTTCGTAGTAATTTCTTTCAAACTGTTCTTTATTTCCCCATGTTTCACCTCTTGTTAATTCCTGTAACATTGATACGATTGACATATTATTTCACCCTCTTTATTATTCAAAATTGATCTGTAATGGTTTTACTTTTCCGCTTCTTAATTCTTCAAGTGCTATTTTATTTACTTTATTTGTAAAATAATCCACCTTGTAAGAATCAATGACTTTATTCTGTAATGACATTCTTTCATAAAAATCTAAAGTATCATCTTCCCAGTACCACACGAAATAAGTGTGAATGACACAATTTGCATCGTCATAAACGCGTTTACATCTTCTTTTGCTTCCGTTCATCAAGAAAATATCTTCCGGTACTTCTAAAGCGTCATACTCTGCATCTGAACAATGATGTTCTATTTCTTTATATGTCCAGATAACCGTACCTCCCCATGTATGTTTTCCATCTGTAACGGCTCTGTAGGTTCTTAACCATGCTTGCATTTCTTTTTTTGTTTTCCACGCATGAGAACTTAATGCGTTCCATGAAGCAAAATACTGATAATCATTATCTGATTTTCTATGAGACAGATAATATTTATCATGTGTTTTTGTGGAAAACATTTCTTTATTATTATTGCATTCCCATAAATTAACCGTTGCGGTAAAATAAATTCCACCATTTGCACGTGCGCCAACATTTCCCCATGTCCAAAAAGTTTTGACTGCTGTACCTTTATATACAAATTCAGATTCTTTGTGATGGCTAAAAGCGCCACCAGAAGCACTTCCGCATAACTCATCATCGTAAATATTTAGATGTATTCCGGCATTTTCGCAAAGTTCTATATCTTCTTCTTCTTTCATTGTTACTGTTGCTTTTGGAAAATATTCCCCGTATTCGTTTGTGTATTCCACTACGTCAAATGTCTGTATGGATTCTACGGAGCGTGATTTTTCAATCATATCAATAAGATGATTTACTCTTTCTACATCTGCATTGTTAATGCCATAACATCTGTCGAAAAGCTCATTTTCTTTCTTTAACGTTTCCACCGTATACTTTCTCATAATTTCCACCTATTTAACCTTTCTTAAAATCTTGTTCTAAAAGCATTTCCCATTTGATCTCTGCTCGGATAAAATCCTCATCAAAATCTTTTAGATGACCATTTTGAGCATAACTTTTTCGGGATTCTTCTACCTTTTGTTCTAGTTTTTCTTTTTCCATTAAATCCATAATCTGTTCTCCTTTAGTAAAGGATTTTATCTTCCATCTCAATCTCTTTAAAAAGATTGCTTATAGGATAAATGCAGCAGGAAGCAGAATCTGTTCTGGAATATCAGTGAGACTTTCCAAGTGAATACTGGTCTTTTTGCATTTTTCTACTGCTTTTAATAAGGCTTCTTGGGAAGGCCTATTAGAAACGACCATACAATGAAGCAACTTGGTCTTTTTCTTTCCTTTCAGTTTGTAGATACATACTCTTGTGGATTCTTTTCCCATTTTTTTTACTCCTTTTTCTTTGAATGTAACGATATTTTTATTCCTCCTTTCATCGCTTTGATTCATTCGTAAATAATATGAAATAACAAGGATGTAAACAAAAAAAGCCGGGAAGATATTTCTTCCCAGCTTAAGATGCAGCGCTATCTATCAATTTAGGCAGAGTACCACGTCCATAGGAGCTACGGCACCGCATGAGCGTGGGTGAATGCCCTTGCAACCAGTTTTTTTATACAGAAAAATCGTTTGTCTGGTAAATCTTTCATAATACCTATAAAGGAGATTCACTTTTTATCTTAAAGAAAGGAAAAGGTATTATGAAAAAGGCGGTTCCAATGATCTTATCTGAAGACAATTTCAAACAGATCTTCGCTTTTGCAGACCGAAATTCCCGGCTTGCAAAGCTTCTCTACAATGCTGCCCTTTTCCGTATCCGTCAGGTATTTACCGGCTGGGATAAAGAAGAACGTACCGATCTGGAGAAGTCTGTCTTTGCGGAGATCCAGTGTGCAAAAGAGACCTACAAAGGTTTCACCTGCCGCCGCGTCCTTTCTTACAAAGCATTAGATAAGATCCTCCGTGCAAACAAAAATCCCGATTTCTTTGCCGGGCTGCCGATGCAGACCGCTCAGGGTATCGTGCGGCAGGCAACGGTCGATTTTAAAGCATGGCTTTCTGCATTAAAGACATATAAGAAAGATCCTTCTTCTTTTACAGGGCGACCACGGATGCCAAAATACTGCCGTCTGGATAAAAGGACGTTTAAGGTGACTAATCAGGATGCAGTTCTCTATCCATCAGAAGATGGAAAAGGCTGTCTGTTGAAGTTACCAAATATGACGGAGAATCGGATTCCTCTTTCCTATCTCAAGGATACGGCGGACCTTAGAGAAGTCGTATTTAAGCCTTACTATGGAAGATATATCATGACGTTTATCATTGAAGATGCCGTGCCTCCCTGTTATCCAGATATGCCAAACATGGCAGGAGTGGATCTTGGCACAGATAACATCGCAGCTATCGCATGCACAGACGGTTCGTCTGTTGTATATAAGGGCGGTGCGATCCTGTCAGCCAATCAGCTCTTTGCCAAACAAAAGGCAGCCGCTGTCTCCATTCTCACCAGAGGAAAAACCTATAGTCATGCAGCGTCTGCGTTCTTAAACAATCTGTCTTTAAAACATGACTGTTTTATTAAAGATCAGATGCACAAACTCAGTGCAGCGATCATGCAGTATTGTATCGACCATCGAATCGGTGTTCTTGTTGTGGGTACAAACCGTCTCTGGAAACAGCGGGCTTCCATGAGTAAGAAAAGTAACCAGAAGTTTGTCTCCGTCCCACATGATAAGCTGCGTTGGATGCTCTCCTATAAAGTCATGGTTGCCGGGATTGATGTGATCTGGCAGGAAGAGAGTTATACATCAAAAGCAGACTGTACCGCTGGTGACTTTATCCCGGTGTATGGAAAAGTAGAAGGGCATCCTGTTTTCTCCGGTAGGCGTGTTGAGCGTGGGCTGTATCTGTGTAAAGACGGCTACTGTATCAATGCCGACTGTAATGGAGCAGCGAATATCCTTCGGAAAGCATTCCCGGACGCATGGGCAGCCTGCGGGGATTATCATTTCCTGGCTGCCCCGGATATCATCGGATTTAAAGACTTAAACCCGGCAGTATTTCCAGACCGGCAGAGACAGCAATCTGCAAATAAGAAGAATTAGACATTTATGATAGACTTGCGTTATCTGGACACGCCCTGTCAGGCAGGTAGAAAAGATCCGGACCTAAGTATTCCCGAGGCTTCATCTGCCAACGGATAGGGGGCTTCGTGAACAGCCCTTTACTCGTACAGCCAGCGCGGGCTCATTTGTCCTCTACGTTCGAAAGACGAAAGTGGTACGACGGTAAGAACTTTACAAACATCGGTGACACCTTTCGGATATGGTATTTTCGGAGCTATACTCCGGTTTGGATACCACGTCCATAGGAGCTATGCACCGCATGGGCGTGGAGGCTTCATACTATAATGTCCAATATATATCCTCTAAAGAGGAAGGGTTTTCAGAAACCTTCTTTCGGACAAAAATTAGTCAGTATACTGTATATTATATTCTTTTATATCCTTCGTGGATTGACAAGTTTATTGCAACAAAAAAAGGCCGGATAAAACCGACCTTCTCATTGTTTCTCAGATGTCTTCTTATCAAGCTACAAGTTCGTAATATCCATCGCCGCAGGCACGAAAAGTTTTCGTATACCGCCTCAATGTTTGTCGTGCTTTCGCCTCGATATTATGATTATTTTCGCTCTTTTTGTATCCTTTTACCGCATCCGCTAACTGTTTGTAATGCATTTTTCCACCTTTATTAAAAAGTACATAGCGGAAAACATCACGCCAGGTAGCCGAGATACTATTTCGGATATCGATTTGATACGTTTTTGGTAAGACATATCCAACATAATAAGTTTGTTCAAATGGTTTCTGTAGGATTACCAGATTCTCATGTACAATAGGTACAAAATTCTTCTTTGCGTAAGTGCGTCCATCAGAAATACAGTTATGCTGCATCTTTACAATGCTCTGTATTAATTCTCCCGGCAAAGCAAGGGATAACATCATATCATGATATTTTCCCTTTCGTCTTATGTTTCCACACAGGATTCCCATTTTAGCTCCAGGATGCATGGCATTATATAACTTCATTGTTACTTTATTGTTTGCCTGCATTCCTTTCGTAAAATTCATCTGTCCAATGTCTTGGCTTTTTAACCTGCCGTCTGGGTCTGCATATTCACTTCCGGCATACTTAATACCAATTTCTGGATATGGCATATGCTGGAATACAAAATCAGCTTCTGAAAATTCCTCTGGGATTTCATCGACTAGAGCATTACAAACATAAATATCTGGGCGAACAGGATTTGGATTGATATCCGCTCCTATATATTTCACCTGCATATCTTTGCATACATCATAACCTGTACCACCACCTGCATACATTTCAGCCATGTAGTTCACATCGTACTGATCAATAAGAAATGCATGGATGTATCCACTACAATTTCCTCTGTAGCGATTGTTGCCCCATGGTCCTCTATCAGGAAAGCTTAATACAGTCCCTTCATTTGCACGTACTACTTTTAAAATATCTTGTTTTTCCATTTTCTATTTTCTCCATTTCTGTAATTTAGAAACAATGATTTGTGTTTTATTCCTCCCTTCCATCAATAACTGTTTCTTAAAAATAGAATGATTATTTAGTTAAAAAATAAAAAAAGCCCTACGAAAGAGCCTTTTTAATTAAATATAAGTAGATTTCCAATTCTTTTTGCCAAAGAATTTCGATTAAAGCGGGCATCTAATTTCCATTTTCCCTCCTGATTCTTTCCTCCCATGACACCTGCTGATAAGATACCGGAGCGGTTTGTGCGGTTTAAGTAAAAGGCAGCAACGCCTAACGAAAACCTGTCACTGTCTTTATCTTTTAAAATACTTCTTTGCTTCTGCCACTCTTCAATCGTAAGAGGAACTGTGTAAATTTTGTTAATGAAACGATCAGTTTCTTCAAGTATAGAAGACCAAAATGCAAAAATTGCTTTATCTTTATCATTTAAAACGATATGGCTGACAGTACCTTCCAGTAACAAGGATAAAGAGACTGCCGCTCCTCCCGCAAATGGTTCGATAAAAGTTCCGCCTTGTTTGCCAGAACACTCCAGCATATGCTTCATAACTGTTTTTAGTTTTCCTTTTCCGCCAGGATATCGTAAGGGTGAATAATACATAGCTTCTCCTCTTCTTATCCTATTAATATGGATTTGTCGATATTTTTTCTTTTCTCATAGTTTCTTGTTTGATATAGTATCCATAGTAAACATAAGAATTATGAATCCAATCTGATGGCAAAAAAGAAATGTCTCTTAATTTCTTCATAACCTGTCCTGAATCTTCAAATCCATGGTTTATCATATCTATCTTATGCTGTTCTTTTTCACTTTCTGATGCATAATAATAGTGTTCTTTTGTTGTGACGACCACCGCGTCATTAAAAATATCTCGTATAATCTCTTCTTTAAAATGTTTCATCTTTTTTAAGCAGAACACACTTCTAGCATAATCGATGAGATGTGTTACCTGCTATCCTCCTTTCATCTGTCTTATCACAAAGATATTGCAAGAACTCTGCCAGTTTTCAGAAAGACCAATTTTTCTATCATCAGATTTCTTTCAATCTGATTTGATAGGGATTCAACTTCTGTTAAAGAACGGTATATCCTGATGATATTAGAACTTTTTATCTTTCCAAAATAAGCCTCTTTAATTTCCTTTTCTTTTAACTGCACTGTTTCTATATCCAGATCTTTATAGGATATATAAGGAAATTCCGTAGGACCATTAAAAAATCGCCTTTTTATTTCTGTAATATATTCTTTTTTGATAACCTGAAGCAGACAATTAAAATCTTTTTTATGCATAATATTTTCTATATTTCCGATGTATCGTAACAAAAACTTATCCCATTTTTTATAATCTTCCGTTCTTTTTATGCTCTCTTCGAGTCTTACCAGAACTTTATCCTTGACATTTTTAAACATTTGTTCCTCTTCAATTTCCACTTTTCTCTCCTTTTCGATTTTTTTAGATTTTGATATTTTTAGATTTTGATATTAGTATGAAAGATTAGCGATTAAACAAAATAACTACGTAAAATATCATACTAATAGTGATCAAGTACGGAGGTAATCACATGAGAAGAATAAAAAAAAGAAAAAGAAGGAAATTGATTCGTTTTTTTGTCATAATATTCCTATTATTTATCATAATGATAGCTGCTTCAGGATTTTTTCTAGAGATATTTTTTAAAGCAAAAACAGGCATTACAATCTCTGAATATTCTAAGCAGGCAGAAAAAATAGTTGATGACAGTATGAAAAGCGATTTTACCCCAAATAAAACTACCTATATTTATTCTGATGATGGGACGAGGATTGCAAAATTATCAGAAGGAAAGTCTTCTACTTATTTAAAATACGAGGATATTCCTAAAAATGTCGTAAATGCGTTTATTGCTGTTGAAGATAGAGATTTCTGGAAAAATGATGGCTATGATATGAAAGGAATTTTTCGAGGAATGATAAATATAGTTCGATATAGAAAGATATCCGGAGGAGGATCAACTATCACGCAGCAACTTGTAAGGAATACATGGTTATCTAACGAAAAAACATTTGAAAGGAAAATAAAAGAATTGATTCTTTCGTACAGTCTGACATACCGTTATAGCAAGAGACGTATTATGGAATATTATATAAATAATTGTTGTTTTGCAAATGGAATTTATGGAATTCATGATGCTGCAAAAATATATCTTGGGAAAGAGGTAAAAAATTTAACTTTGTCAGAAATTGCCTATTTATGTGCGATTCCGAACCGTCCAGAAACATATGACCCATTTAAAAATCCTGCTACAGCCCTTGTGAGAAGAAACAAGATTTTACGGGCAATGAGAGATATTGGGCAGATATCAAATAAGAAATGTAAAAAAGCCATACAGGAAAAGATAAAGGTTCAATCACAGAAAAAGAATAAAATATACAATTATCCAACAACATATACCGTTCACTGTGCTGTAGAATATCTTATGAAAAAAGAAGGATTTAATTTCGAGTATAGTTTTTCTTCCAAATCTGATTATGAAACTTATAAAGAAAAGTACCAAAAAGTGTATCAAAAATGGCACACAAGACTGAAAACGGGTGGCTATAAGATAAAGACATCTATTAATTTAAAAAAACAAAGAGAAATACAACAGATTGTAAATGATACCCTCTCATTTGATAAAACGAAAAATAACGGGGAATATAATTTACAGGGAGCGGTTACTGTTATTGATAACCAGACAGGAAAAGTGATCTCCATTATTGGTGGGCGGGAAAAAAATGCTATCTATTCATTAAACCGGGCATGGCAGGAGCCAAGACAACCTGGCAGTACGATAAAACCACTTGTGGTATATACCCCTGCATTAGAATATGGTTATACAGCAGACTCTATGTTGAAAGATATAGATGTGCCGGAGGCATATAAAGCTCCAGAATTAATTGATAAACAAAAAGCAATATCATATCCTTTAAATTATGCAGTATCACATAGCTTAAATGGATGTGCAATGTATCTTTTTAACCAGATAGGGATACAAAATGGAATGTCTTATTTAAAAGAAATGTCTTTTTCTAATATTACATCTACAGATATCAGTTTAAGCTCTGCACTTGGTGGATTAACTTATGGAACAACAACATCTGAAATGGCGGCTGCCTATCGCTCTCTTGCTATGCATGGACAATATTTATCAAATACATGCATTCTTTCTATAAAAGATGATGAGGGAAAAGAAATATACAAGCAGCCAGCAGAAAAACAAGTATATAGGCCTGAAGCTGCAGATGAAATGAAAGATATCTTGTCGAAAGTTTTAGTAGAGGGAACTGGAAAGGATATACAGTGGTATAACTATTCAGATATTAAAGCATATGGTAAGACTGGTACAACGAATAGTTCAAAAGACGGTTGGTTTTGTGGATTTACAGATGATTATACAATCTCTGTTTGGATTGGAAAAGATAATCATAAGGATATAGAAGGATTATATGGCGGGACATATCCGGCAGAGATATGGAAAGAAGCAATGCTTTCTATGTATAATTAAACTCTTACTGTCATGCAGTGTGTTATTTCTATTAAGCAGCTAGTAATTATCCCCCGTTCATTTAAACGGGGGATTTTATGGCATCCTCTTCTGAAACTATTGTTTTAACTCAGTCTCAAAAATGGACATGGCATCTCGCAAGCCTTGATTATAGGCTTGTGCAAGTAAGTAATCTTGAGACTCTTTAACTCCTTTAATGCTTGTATCCATTATTTTCATAGACATAAAAATTTTCTTTTTGATTTGTTCTAATTTGTTCATAACTATTCTCCTTCTGCTTCTTTTTTGCCTTTTCGATTTGCCATCCTCCTACGGATAAATCCGTAGGATTTCTTAGATTATAGCAACATCACTATTTAAGATGCATAGATGAGATATTTTTAATGATTACCTGCGAACCTTCCGATTCACTTTCCTTTATTTCCACATCTGCCATGCGGTTATAAATCTCTGTCGGTATACTGATTTCAATACCTAAGTCTGTTACGATAATCATTTTCTCTAGCTTTTTAACAGTTGTATCATTTTCAATCTTGATGTAGTCATTTTGCATATCATAAGATTCTATTTTTTCATCATATTCTGATTTCATTTCCGGAGAACGACCGAACAGCTTGGCTCCTACTCCTTCAATGTCGATTTCTTTATCTTCCATGTAATCTTTTAACAGAGCTGATTTCGCATCCATCTGACTTGTGATACCGTCATAATATTTAGTAGTTACGCTACGAATGATTCGATCTAACAGATTTAATTTCTTTTTAGATGCAAGTTCCGTATTGCAGCCAAGAAAACTTTCAGAAAAATAATTTACTTTAGCTCCTTCCACTGTGTACTTCTTTTCCACGAGTCGGATGGATAAATCTGACAGATTAATAATCGCAGCTTCGGTTGGACGTGTAGAAGATGATGGTAACAATGTAGTATTTTGAATTAAAGAAGTTGTAACCCCAGTATCAGATTGATTAATACGCTGTGTGTAACTACTCTTGTAATTTAACTTTAATAATGCAAGATACCTCTGCCCCTCAAATTGATAGGTTAAAACCATTAAATCTCCAGAAGGAATATCTAAAGCGTTGTTTATACAGCTAAAAAGTAATTTGGCAATCTCTTGAGATGTATTGATAAAACTTTCTTCCTTATCTTCATTCATCTCTTTCAATAATTCATATACAAGACTTGTTTCAGGATAAAACTTTCCATGTTTTGAATTATCGTTTCCATGGATTTTTCCAATGAGATTATGAATAAAATCTAACTCCTCATCTCTTAAATTTAATAAGGAATTTGAGAGAATAATCCCTCTATTTCCATTGTCTAATATATGTAATATTGCCTTTCTGATAATAATTCCATCCATTTTTTTCTTCCTTTCTTTTTTTTAGTGTGTATAATATAGTTTTTCGCGCCCCATGCTTCAATCCACGCATCCGCGAGGGATGCGACCTTTCTCCTTCAGTTTCTTTTCTCTTTCTTACCATTTTAATCCACGCATCTGCGAGGGATGCGACGAGATAAGGAGCTGGCAGATATGGACAGAGCTGAATTTTAATCCACGCATCCGCGAGGGATGCGACAGCAAAATCGTATAAAATTGATAGCGATTTTACTGTTTTATTTAGAAAGTTTATGCAAAAATTAGGCATTGCAATCTTTACCATTTCTATTTTTTTAGAAAAGCAAGAACAATATTTTTGTGGTGCAAATCTCCCGGGATTCTTACGTTGCTTCCGATTCGCACTAACTTTCTCATATATAGTATGTCAGAATTTCAGATTGACTGATTTTTCTGTATAAATTTTTTTATCTAACCTCTTTAGAACATCGGGCAGATTTTATAAAAAGATTTTTTGTTAAAATTGATATAGTGATAAAATATATCCAAGTGTTAAAAATGGAATAAATGGATATTCCTTGTTTTTATGTTTTTTTAGAACAAGCATCTGATAAGGAATGCTTACAATCACAGCAATCAGTATGGCATATAAGGCATTAACCCCTATATATAACGGCATTATAATCATTATGAGACAGTCTGCTCCGCCTATATTTGTTACAATAAGAAATAAAATACTTAACACTACCATGACAAATGATATAATGCAACGAATAACAATTTCAGCATTTGGATACAATACAAAAGATATCAATATCAAAAGCATCGGAATGATAAAAGTAAGGTAAATGGATACTTTACGGTATTTGATATCTAATATTGAACTGATAATAAGAAAAATTAATTCAATATAAATCATCGTTTTTTCCATAAAAATTTAGGCGAAGGATACCCAGGCTTAAGCCGGGGAGGAATTCACCACCGTCTTTAGACAGTCCTCCTTTCTATAAGATAATTCATATATAGTATGTCAGAAATCTCGTATATTCGATTTTTCTGTATAAATATTTTGTATCTAACTTTCTTGAAAAGTTGGACAGGCTTTATGAAAAAGATTTTCTGTTAAATAAGTTATGCGAAATAGATGAATCAAATGGAAACAAATATCAGGAGGAAATAAGTTCTTTTATAATAAAAAAATCAGATGATAAAAAAAATAACAGAGTATTTAAATTCAGTTAGAGAAGAAGTAATTCTTTATACGGGTTTGAATTATAATATTGATGAAATAGGAAGTTTAAAAAGAGATTTAACATTATATTTGGATATGGAAGTCCTTTTTGATATTTATGGTTATAATGGCAAAGTTTTTCAAAAGTTAGCACTTGATTTATTCAAATTAGCGAGGGATGCTAATTCTAAAGAAAAAAAGGGTTCGATTCAGATATTTTGAGGAGACTAAAACAGAAATTGATTTGTTTTTTTTGCAAAAGCAGAAGAAATCGTTAAAGGAAAAGTATTTTTTTAAAAGGATTTGCTTGCGTTTAAGCATATTATTAATAATAGTGTTAATAACATATAGCGTTACTAAGTACGTCAAGGCTGATGTTGCAAATACAGTATCGATTGTTGTTACTGTGGTAGGAATAGTTATTTCTTGTGTTGACATTGTGAAGAATGTATTTAATAACAGAGAAGAATGAAAAAATCCTCCGGATTTCCGGGGGATTTTTCCTTATAATGATATTTTAGAATAATATTACTATTACCAGTGTGATTTTTTATAGAAAAGAGTGGGATACTTCTCTTGTGTTGCTTTTATGCATATTGCGAAGCTTAACAGTCGGGTTTGCGGAGCTTAATAGCCATATTCCAGAATAAAGCGGTCACCAAATAGACATTAGCAGAACAATCCTTTGTTCTGCTTGATTACAGTAAGCAACAGTCTGAAATCCAGTCAACGGGGCATTTATGTCGGCTTTAGCCCTTGCCATTGACTTTGAATGAAGACTGTGGTATAAACGACCGTTTTATTTCGGAAAGCGGCTGTTCTAAAACGGAATAGCGACTGCTGAGCCCCGTAAAATGCATTTTACCAGATACAGTAGTTTTAGTTGAAAAGAAAAATCGTATTTACAAGATTTTTTCTCATATTAAAAAAATGCTGTAAGGCCTCAATAGTATTACTGATTTTATTATATCTGGTACTACTGATCAAAACTTCGCATTTATAGTAATCATAACCATAATCCCATACTTTCACAAATCCATCCGGTAAAATGATCTTAAAAAACGCCCCTTCTTTAATTATTGATTTTTCCGGAAATGATTGTGCTTCCAGAAACCTGTCCAGTTTTCTCTTTTTATTGTTTTAATCCACAGTCGGTAAATTTAACGGAGCCTGAATATCGGGAAAATCCGACTGTTACTTAAGTCTCTTGTCAGTGGGGGATACCAATCTCTCTCCGCCCACCACTGACGCTTAGTGAATTTTAGATAATTCCTCCCCTACCTACTGATGTTGAGGAAGGGGAATGCGAACCTTAATATTATTTAAATACCATTCGCTGAAAACTACTAACCACGCCTTTTAATCCTGCTAAATTTTTCTTTTCTTTTTCAGACAACTCTCTATCTTCTCCGCTTGTAAAGTAAATTCTTTTTCCGATCTTTTTTACATTACTTGTTTCAGTAAAGCACTCAAATGATAACGGAACTGTAAAAATCAGATCATCGGCATAACGATTTGCCATAGAACATAACTGTTTTACTACCGACTTACAATCTGATATTCTATCTATTTCTTTTAAATAGATCTCTGGTTCTTTCCCATTCGTTATCCATAATTCTTCGTCTTCTGAAAAATCAAAAGGATCAAGATATTGATAAAGAACATACATATTTTTTTCATATCCTATACGAAATCCTATGCGGAACGGATCTCTTGGTTCGAGATAAAGAGAGCATCTTTTCCCTGTATTATCCAGTTCGCATACTGGAATCATGTAATTATGCACCTGATTATACAAAGCAAAAAGAGGAGCATAATTTTTCTTAATGGCAGCATATTTCTTTTCATCTAGTCTGCCATTTGTTGCTAAAATAATTTCCTGTAAAATATGACTTTCTAAAGAATTCGAATTAAGGATTTTCTGCATTGTATCTGATAATTTATCCTCCGCAGCAAGTATCCATGTATTAGAATCAAAATCAAATGCAAATACTTTTTTACTATCATACATCTCTAATGATCCTTTTACATCAACAAATTCTTCACTGGTCTCCAGTAAGCAAATGGTCGCTCGGTATACTTTTCCATCTGCCGCATGATTCATATATATAACAGGAGCTAAATTGCTATCTGTTATACTTTCAAGAAATACTTCAATATCGTCTTCTTCAATGCAAAAATCTCGATAATCAAGTTTAGTTTGACCAATCATATCTTGGAGATATTCGTCTGCTATATCCAAATATGACCGAATGATTTCTGCCAGTTCCTGTAAAGTATCTGCATACTCTCTTAGGTATTCAGATGGTTTTGCTGATGAATTCTCGTCCTTTTTAAATCCTTTCATTTCTTTTTTTATCATATCATCTAAATTAAAAATTTCTCCCATTAAATACTCCTTTCGATATTTTCATTATGATAACCGACAGGCAACTGAAGCTGGCTGCGGTTTTCTGCATGTGTTTGATAATAGCAGGTTTTTCAGTATAAAATCTCCCTGAATATACTCAGGGAGATTGATAAAGGAATGAAATAAGGTTATAGCGGGGATGCCTTATTTCCATCCTGTTATTAGTATGATAGAATCAAGAAAAATAAATCAAAGCTAATTTTTCGCATATGTTCCAAATTCCCTATATATTTCTTTTGCTTCTCCCACATCTGCATCTGGAAGATACTTTTCGATGTATTCTCTCAAAGTGATTTTCCTATGATTGATTTTAATTTCTAGTTCGTTTTCTTCTGTAAAACTCCCTGGACTCAAATGTTCCATATACATTACTATAGATGCTTTTTGTGTTTTAGATAACTCAGAAAGAAGTTCTGCAAATTCTTTTGTGTCAGCAATAAAATTACGTTTTGCCTCTTGCGTCACAGGGATATTATTTCTTTTGCAATCTTGCTCATTCATATACTCAAAAAACAGTCCATTCATTTCCATAAGAGCTTTCCCTCTGTATTCTTCGTCTAGTTCACAAAAAATTTTTATCAAATTATTGATTTGCTTTGGATCTACATTCATAAAGTCTGTCCTCCTTTTCTATATAGTATAACAGAAATCTCATGCATTCAATTTTTCTGTATAATTATTTTACGGAGCAATTCATCATAAAAAGGTGGAGATTTCTTTCTCCACCTTTTCCATATCTGTTACAAAGCCTTTCTATACGAAAATTTCTTCTTTTGTTATTCCGACTGATTCATCAATATCAATCAAATTGTCGGGATATATTGAGTCCATCATATTTCCCTGAAAAAGCATATCACCATCGTAAACTAAACTTAAAATACAATATTCCAATTTGTCAAATACAACTTTTCCTTCAGCATAATCATAAAATTTTCCGTTTACACAGATTTGAACAGGCGTAACCTTTGTTACTTTCCCTTTTATAATCCTGCAGCCTTCTAAAAAAGTATCATATGTAATCTTATCTTGATGTTCAGCATTAACTGGGAATACAATTTCTTGTCCAATTAATTTCCTGTCAATGGGTATTGCCATTAAATCTAGCCAATCGCTTAACATGACATATAAATTTTCTATCTCTCCATTTAAGCAATCCTCTTCTGTAATATTTCTTTCTGACCATCTGATAAACCATCTATGATATCTGCTTAAATCTACCTTTAATTTCCTCATCACTTTTTCCTTTCATTGGATTCCCAGTAAACAATGTCATAATCTTCTGCATCAACAACTTTAATACCATCAGCTGCTACTTCCTGTCCATTGACGCATAACATCTTCAAATGACCATTCTCAAGTAATGGCAGCATGTTTTTTGCAAGTACAATTAAGTGGCTCAAACTTGTTTTAATCCACAGCCTGCATCCTTTATGCAGAGGCTGAATGCCGGTATTTCTTCCGGCAGGGATTAACTTCATGTCAGTGGGGGGATACCGTTTCTCCGCCAACCACTGACGTTACACGAATTTTACAATTCATCCCGTAGTCTAAAGAGGTAGGGGAATTCTTGTTTTTTTGTTAAAAGCAATTTAGTATAAAATACGTCTCTGGACTATTTTCCTTTAATTTTTCCCATGCAATCTTGCATTGCCTGCAATGGAAATTCTTTATTTTGTCGATGATCACATCTTCAGTGTCATATATGGATGCCACAGCTGGACAAAGTGCAGATTCGCCTAACTTAATAGAGCCGTCTGGAGCGATAACCGGAACACACATTTTCCCTTTCATGAGCATTGTCATTACCATTTTAGAGATTCCCATGTCTTGTTTTATCATTAATATAGGATTTATACATTTGGGTCCAACTGTATACCAGTTCTTTTCCGAGTAATTATGTAAAGCTCGGCCTTGTGGATATAAACATTTGTTTTTATCTTTTGGGTCACCTGGCACTCCTTCTATCACAGAAGCGATTTTACTAAGCCAATATCGCTCCTTTTCTGTTAATTTATCTGGATAAAACCTAGAGTCATCCGTTACTTGAATATAAATGTATTTTTTTCCATGTCTTTTGATAAGATTATATATATAATCATAAATTTTCTTATTTCTGACAAGTTCTCGCCCATTTGTTATTAAGGCTAAAGGGAATCGAAAAGATTCTTTCATCCATTCTGTTTCAATAATTTCAAGTATTTTTAAAATATCTGGATGTTCAAAGATTTCTCCTCCCGAGAAATACCATGTGGGAATTTGATATTTTTTTAGAAAATCAAGCGAATCCTTTAACACTTGGATGGACATATTTTTCCCTTCAGGTTTACAGTCTGACATACAATGGCTGCATCCCATTTTGCATGAATATGTAAGATCGATTATCATAGTTATTCCTCCTGTTAACTTTGTTTTATAGTCGATATAAAAAATAACAACTTTTGAAACGTGATGATGTAATGTTATCCTCCTTTCTTCATCGAATTTGTTTCGATAATAGAATGATAGTTTTGAAGAAGAATAAAAAGCCATTGTTTATGAAACAATGGCTTCTCTATTACATCAAAATTGTTTTTTTATTGGACTAAAATTAGAAAGTAAAATCACTTATTAATATTTTCAGAAAGTTGTTTCCATGCCATTTGAAATCCTGCGGCCCATAGATAAATTCGATCTGAAATCCTGCGACCGAGTGTACTGAATCCAGAATCCCACCAATCAGAATAATATTTTGTATAAATATCAATTAAATCTGGATAAGAAGCCATACCTTTTTCAATATATTCAGCCATAGATAATATTTCTTCGATATCCTCATCGATTTCTTCTTCCGAAAAATCAGTATCATTCAGTAAATCATTTTTAAGTACAAAAAGATCATCTTTGATATCTTTATAGCGGTATGTATAAGATTCAGTCCAACAATTAATCTTTTCTTTAAAATACCCTATATTATTTAAAAACTTGCAAAGATTGTCTGGCGTTAAGTGGTTATACCAGCTCGCGATACAATATCCTACGTCACCTGTTACTATGAAATTACCTTTTTCTATATCCAAAGTATAACGTATCGAATATTCACCGGAACCATTTTTATTTTTCCAATCAATGACCAGAAAATTTTTATCATCCACCAGTTTTTTTTGCTTGAAAGTCTTTAAATATCCTTTTACACATTGCTAATTTATTCTTTTGCATTTACTATCCTCCTAATCATATATTAATTGTAAAATAACGAAATTTTCAGGATGAGAAAGAGCCTCTTTTTTTATTACCTCTGGCATCATTACTGTCCAGTTTCCATTCTCATCATATACGGCGCAATCTGTACCATATCCCAAAATATCATCCATACTCCTTAATGAGGACCACAAATCCCAAGAATATGATGAACGTTCTTTGTTGTGAAAAGAACAATTAAAATATTCAGATAAGTTTTTGTAACCACAATCAGACGCTTTCTCTTCTAAAACTTCAAGGGATTTTACAACTTTTTGTTCAATATCTTCATTCCATTTTTGAGCAGCAGATATAATTTTATCAGGACTTTTCATTCCATGAATTGTATTTTTTGAACATGATGGATAATTTTTTACAATTTCTATTTCCCCTTTAAACGCTGTAGTAAAGGATTTTTTGATCTGTTCATAAAAATCAGTGATATTGATTTGTTCAGGTTTATAATAAGCAAATACTTTCATTGCTACTCCCATTTTTTTCCTCCTATTAATAAATATTTCTAATTAGATTACTTGCTGCTGTAAAATGTTGTATTGTTTTTTATAGATACCATCGCAACGTAAATCGCTAGATATGTTTCTAGCCATGCCAAACGGTGTTTGTTGACAGGAATAACCTATATATGTTTCGGGTAAAAGATCGAATAAAACGCATGGATGTTGTCCATAGCTAGTAGCCTTAAAATTTCCAAACGCACAAAAATGCTTTCCATCTGTTTTTCTTTCTAATAAATAACAATATCTTCTTTTTGTTTTTCTTTTCATAAAATATTCCTTCTTTTCTTTTTTAATCTATAGTTACCACAAAATAGCAACTGTCTTATCGTTCTGTGAAACAATGATGTAATATTATCCTCCTTCCTTCATTAGATTTGCTTCAACAATAGAATGATAGTTTCAAAAATATAACAAAAAAGAAATTTCTTCAAAAACGATGATTAGAAAAAGCCCCGATTTATATCGAGGCTTACTAAAATATATACCATAATTACCTTTATAAATTTAATATGAAAGCTGGACTAGAAGTTTTGTGTCTTTATCACATACTTCTTGTTCCATAACCTGCAATATCATCTTTTCTATAATATCTACTCTTTCTTCCCTGTCCATTTCCTCATCAATTCGATTATAAACTCCGCAACCGCCACCATAATAGTCAGCAAACAGTTCAATACAAGAACTATTAAACCCAGTATTAATATTTTTTATGCCATACCAACTGGATATTTGAGGTTCTGCATCATCTAAAACCGTAAAATCATACTCTGTAATATACTTTTTACATATTGAATCAACAATATACCCTGCTAACTTTGATACAGTAAATGTAAAAGTTGCTTCCATTATATATGTTTCAAATGCAGCTAACAACTCATCTAATTTTTCTTTTTTCCACTTAGATTCATCCAAAACTGTCTGAATGCTGGCAGATCCTCTTATCGGAATCCGTTTCTCTGCATCTTTATCAATGTCAAAAGCATAACAAATCTTACTTACAGCTTTTTTAAAACTTTGGAAAGAGCCATCATATACTACATAAAACCCAAAATCACTGTTGAATGGAGTGCGGCTATTAATGTAAATATTATATTTCCCTTTTTCACTTGTTGGTTCAACACAATTGAAACCAGTTTTATCCAAAATATTCATAATATCTTTTTGTAAATGCATTTTTTCTCCTTTCATCAATAAGTGAATCTTATATCAGTTTCTGTCTCGATTTCTACATCTGCTCCATATTCATGGATGATGTAGTCTCTGGCAGTTTCTAACGATTCATGCTGTTTAAAATAGCCGTCCTCTTCTTTTGTAAAAAACTGTGTTCCTGCATAATTTACAACGATACGCAAAATCGCTTTTTTCTCAGTAGATACTGAACGATTGAGCCCTTCCAAAGCATCTGCTAACTTCTCAATTTGTTCTTCCTTCCACTTTGCATCTTCCACCAAGGCTTCAATGCTGCTAGGACAGCCGTTTTCTCCGCGGCATGGTATCCAGATTTCTACTTCCTCATCTACGTCAAAAATATTTGCTCGATTTCTAACTGCTTCAATAAAACTTTCTTTAGAACCGTCAAACCAAATTGTTTCATTCCAGTCCTCCCCGAGAGGAGTTCCCTGAAAAATTTCTACATAATATTCTCCGCTTTGTTTGGAGATTTTTCCATTGCAAGAAAAACCTTCATTTTCTATTATGTTTACAATTTCTTCTGGTAAAATCTTATTACTACTCATAATCTTTCTCCCTGTGTATTTTTAATCCTATCTGTACTCTTTTTCTATTCTTTCCATCATTATCGTCTTTCTTTCTCCGGCGGATTCTGCCGCCGGGCGGTAATAATATTTACATCTCCTTATTTACATCTCCTTACAATGGCAGGTTACCCAGCAATTTTGTTGTCCGCAAGGTAATTTGTCATGTGGAAAATCGCCTCTGTTTTCCGGGCAATTTTCACAATTATATTCATTTTTATAATCGTACATAAACTCTATGTACTTGTTTCTTTCTTCTGCTGTCATATTTTCCTTCTTTCTCCGGCGGATTCCGTCGCCGGGCGGGTATTTAATTATAAAACTTCTATTTTATCGACAACTGTCCAACTCATGATGCCGCCGTCTTATATATTCGTGAATATAGAGATCACAGTGTCGATTTAATGAATGGTTGATTGTTTTAATCCCCAGTTCAGGATGGTCTGCATATAGATTAACGACTGTAAGCACTGATTCTTTGTCATCATCATTTTCAAAGATATCATTACCACTGGTATATTCAGCAAACTATTCATATAATGTCATTTTAAAATCTCCTTTTTTGTTATAAATCGGATGTTTTTAATAATCACACTCATCGTCCACTTTCCACCATCGGATTTTGATTTCATCATCAGTAAAATAGTAAAGATATTTCGTTAAAGTATCTTGATACTCTTTTAATGTCAAGTTTTTAGTTTTTTCGTTATAATGCCAAGGCATGTCTGCCTGTAATCCTAAGTAACAAAGACCATTAGGATTGTCACAAGAAATATCGATATCATCTAATTCTCTGATTATTTCTGATAAACAAGCAAACAACCCATTACATCCATTACAAGATTCATAATTATCCAACCAATCGTGCAGATTACAACCGTTTTCCTCTTTGTTTATAAAATAATTCTCTGCGATATCTTTACAAGAAGTATCTAACAAATTTTTTAAGAATTTTTCTGCCTTATCTTCATTATACTTAGTAATACTTTCTTCACATACTCCATAAATTAACATATTATTTCCTCCGTAATTTTCTATATTATCTAAAAACTATACTGCTACTACTTCATAATCTTCCAATAATTCCATTAAGTTTGCTTTTCTCCAACGGTAAAGTTTTTTATCTCCCACAATATTTTTGACCGGATTGAGTAATAATTCTCCTGCGAGAATGTTTTTTTCCCAATACATATATTGTCTAACAGAATTATGATAATATCCATCATTATGGATTTCTAAATATTTATTTGGATTTCTACGATTACGGTATATTTGAACGGTAGTCATTATTCTTCTCCTTTATTTGGTATGTAATGAGAATCGGTACCCATATATATAACCTGTATAATCTTTTTAATTCCTGGATTATCTTTTCTAAAGTCTTCATAAAAATCATGAAGTTCTCTTAAGGAGTGAACAATATTTTGTCCAGATTCACACGTAAATTCAGTTTCATCCTCATTTCCATCTGCATTGATAAATTGAATATCAAACGTAGGATAAGGATCATGAGCAGAATAAGCACACTCATATGAAATATTATCTGGATGAAATGGACTATCGTTTTCTTCTAATGAGGTTTCATCTAAAAATTTTGCAACAAAATTTTTACATTTTTCCTCATTATTTAGTAAATCTCTTTCATATAGTTCATCTGCCAAAGAAGAAATAATCCCTTTAGGAATAGTGAGGATGAGATTATCGAATTTTCCTCTCAATTCATCTTGTAATGAAAATTCTGCTTCCTGCAATGCATAAAGCTGTAACGGCCAGTCCAGATAATGCTTTATCTGTTCTAACATTTTTTTATCTTCCTTAGTTTTACAAACAACATTCTTATCCAAAAAGTTTTTCATATCTTTTTCGTTAGTATAATGAAACATAGCTATTCTCCTTTTTCTCTAAATAAAGATTCCATTTTTTTATCAGCGTTACTACTGACAATACATGCTCCCCAGCAATTTAAAACAAAAGCAATAATTAAACAAAATAACAAAATAATCATCAACCTATCTCCTTTCTGCATTATGATTCATGACAAAACAATTATGATATATGATTTATCCCTCCTTCTCATCTGCATTAATTGTTTCATGAATAGTATGAAATTTTAGGGATAAAACAGAGGAGCATGGTAATAACACAACTACAAAGCTTTACAAATAATAAAAAGCCCTGATAAAATCAGGGCCAATTTAATATCATTAATATTTTTAATTTTCTATTCTCCTGTATCCTTTATGTATTATTTATCTTCGTATAATATCTCGTTACTGTCTACCTGTATAACAGGAGTATCCTCTGAAAGAATATAAAAACCACACTTTAAGCAGTAGGCATCAGGTACACAATTGATAAAATCATCTATTGTGAAATAGCCACTATTTTCTTTTAATGTATCTTTACCGGTTTCAGTTTCGCAGAATTCTGTTATTACTTTTTTTATCGCAGTTATAACATCAAGTTCTGTCATATCTTCGTCTGCCATCACTTTATAACACTGATAAGAATTGTTTACTATATCGGTTACAATAAGCGGGATTGCTTTCATTTTTCTTCCTCCGTTTTCTTCTTGTATTTCGCTGCCATATATGTAATATCTTCTTTGGTAAAAATATCTGTATTTATAGCAAAATCCAATACTACGATTGCGTCCAATAATCTACCTTTAGCATGTCTCTTTTTGATATAGCTATCAGCCTGTGCTACCTGAAGTGCAGCGATTGATATTTCACTTGCGTTCATCGCAATATCCATATATCTTTTTTCCTGTTCTGTCATGCCGCAGCCCCTCCTTCATTTTTGCTTGTTAAAAGAGTATCTGCTGAAACATTTAACACCTTTACGATTGCATAAAATGTTTTAACACTTGACAGACAATCCCCTTTTAAGATCTGATATAGTGTTGATGCCGCTATTTTGACTTCTTTAGCAAAGTTTTCCCCACTTTGTTCTCTACTATTAAGTACTTTTTTTAAATTTTTTGAAAAAGCCCATACATCAAAATACTGCTGCGAGTCTGTTTCTTCTTTATCACTCAAACCTAGCAGATAATCCACTGATACATGAAGAGCTGATGCAATTAAAACAATAGCTTCCAGCCGCATTTGATGTCTGCCATGAATGTAACTATTAATTGTCTGTCTTGTTGTTCCAGTGATTTTTGCCAGTTCTGATTGTCTGATGCCTCTCTTTTGGATGACTGTATACATTCTTTCTTTTATATCCATATTTTTTCTCCTAATTCACTTCGCTCCAGCTTGTATAAGATGTGTAAATTTTTATCTTCCTTCTGTAAATCTTCATTTGATTTTCATCATATACCAGTGGATTCAAAAATTTAGACAATGTAGATAAATGTTCTTTACAAAGATAAAGATTTTGTTGAGCTTTGCCTATTGGAACATACTTTTTCTTTTTTTTGTTCCATACATATAGTTGATACTCTTCTTTTTCTTCTATAGTTTCGTTTTCATTTATAAAGTCTCTCATTTTTCCTCCAAATTAATTGTTTGAATCTACAGTTAATTTCTTAATACATATCAGCAAAGGAACGCTGATATTCGTACCTAAATTTGGAATATTAATGATATACAATTAATTCTCCTTTCCATCAATAAATTTATTCCATTATTATTATGAGAGATTAGTAGAAGCAATAAAAATGATGAAACAGGTCAGTGCAAGACAGGTACGTAAGAAATATAAGGAGTAGCTTGTTTTGATCCACAGCCGGTATCCTTTATGTAGTGGTTGAATGCCGGTATTTTTTCCGGCAGGGCTTCACTTCCTGTCAATGGGGGGATATCGTTTCTCCGCCCACCACTGACTAAAGAAAAAGGCCAGGGAAAATCCCCGGCCAGATGCAGAATTCATTATATACAAAGTCTCCTATTTAATCGAAAGTAAAACGAGAACAATCTGTAAGTGCATCGTTTAAAAGTTCTGTTACCATTTCTGGTGTTCGTCCTGATTTGTTAAATGCATCTAATAAATCCAAAGGAGTTTTAATCTTATCAGAGTCAATGTAATAAGAACCTATTAAATTTCTTTCTTCGTCCCCATCATAATACAGTTCTACAATATTATCATTTTGTAGATAATTACAAACATTGTCTGCTGCTTCCTCTTCACAGTGGTATGTGCATATCCCTTCACAAAAGTTCCTACAATATTCGCAACATGCAACTGCAAATCCATATTTCTCAAAGAGGTTCCCATTAGGATAATCTCCAACTACAACCTCTTCAAAAGAATCATCCATAGGGACTATACCACAAGATTTTAAAATCTCTACCGGGATATCTGTGTAGCTTTCTAAAATGATTCCCTTGTTGACCGCTTCTTTTTCAGCCTCTTGTAATGCTTTCATAGGATCTTTTCTTGAAATCATTATGCAATGTAATAATTTTTCTCTTCCATTTTTCTGTAACCGAAAAATGTATTTCTTTACGTCTTTTTCATTCATATCTTTCTCTCCTTAATAATCTACTTCTTCCGGGCACTTATTTGTTTCGCATACGACTTCATATTTTGCGTTTTCAAAGCTTTCTTTATCGCAAATTTCATATGTACAGTCAGGGTCTTCACAAAAAATAACAACATAATGGTCATCTGTATACGGAGTCTTTACTTTACTGCCTAATCCATATACATAATAGTCTCTCATACGGTTATACTCTGTTTCAGATATAAAATGACTTTTACATCTTCCGCATTTGCAATAAAATGAATAATTTTTTTTAAATATTCCTTTTCTACAAGCAAAATCATCAAATTTTTCACGTTCTTTTCCATAAAGTTTTGCTGCCTTATAAAAAGCATTCATGACAAATAAACCCTTTTTATTCCATGACTTTCCCAATAAAGTATCTATTTTTTTTATTTTTGCTTTCGTCAAAAAATCAATGTCGTTTAGTTCTGGAAAATATATTGCTTTTTTTAATTCTGGGTGTTCTTCTAGCCGCTTTTCTTCATATATTTTCTTTATATCATCTGATAAATAATCTCCTGCAACCAAATATAGTTTTTTAATTTCTGAATAATTTAAAGAACGGACATCATCAACATTAAGTTGATTACAATATTCTTTTAATTTTTTATTCAAGAAATTAATTTCTTTCTGTCTATCCTCAATAGTTTCTCCTATGGTCAAAATACAACCAATATCCATTTATATTCCTCCTCATTATGAAATACTATCATTATGGGTTGTTCGTTCCTCTCTATTTAATTTTCTTAAATTTTTATTAATAATCCCAATATTCCGCTGCAATTCTCTGGAAAGTCTTTTTTGAGATAGGTTTCTTTTTATATCTTGTAGGTTTTTTTTATATTTCATAATTTCTCCTTAATATTTTCTTGCTTTTTATTTTATGGATAATTTTGCAGAGTTTGTAATTATAATTAGAAATATTATGCATAACAAGCATAACTGTAGTTGCCGATCCGCTCATCCCACGGAAATTTTTCTGGAAGATAACTTTCTAATTTCCCTTTAAATTCTTTTAAAATATCTTCATAATCATGATATTTTGGGTGACGGATGAACTCCAAGGTATCTGGCTGATAATCTGAGAAAACAACATATTGGTCTTTTCCTCGGAGATCTACACAATAACCTGCTGGGTCATCTTCTTTATTCAGACGCAGCAGCCGCATTCCATCTGCATAATCTGTACTAATCTCAACTATATGAAAGATTCCATTTTCATTACTTCTTTTAAAAGCATACTCTTTTATTCCTACCTCTTCTTGTTCTTTTTCTGTCAAATCTGGATGCTTTGTAAAATAAGACGTTAAAAAATTCTTGAATTCTTCGACAGATAAAACACATCCAATTCCATGATATCCTGCATAATATTGACTCATAATCTATTCCTCCCTAATTTCTAATAAATAATTTCGCACTTATCTTCTGGATACACAACACCTAAAGATGAACCACAATCCCATTTAACATGGATAGTGCCTATATCATCTACTCCTGTCACAGTTCCTTCTGAACCGATAGGCAGATATTCCCCATCCATTCTGATTAGTCGTACACGGCTTCCAATAGGAAATTGTCTCCTTATTTCATAAGCCTTCTGCATTAATGTGTTTAAGTCTAAATCCATCTGCATCATATAATTCCTCCTTTTCATCTGTAGATTAATGATTACATAAATATAATGATAGAATGTAAATACAAATAACTAAAAAGAGAGGGCAGTATAAGATATGAGAATAAATTTTTGTAAAAGAAAACTGCCAGGTATTTAAACCTGACAGTTTATATGTCATTGTTTCGCAAAATTTTTAACTAATAATTTGTTTTAATACAACTTTTTCTCATTGTTATTTAGGAAAGCTTCAATGATTTCTTTCCCATAGCACTCCAAATATGCATCAGACCTCAATTCTACTACACAAATACCTTCTTTTGTTTTTATCACAAAATACGATGAACTTTGACATGGTTTTCATATAGAAAATAAATATTTTCTTGAGGAATATCTATTTTTGTAACAAGCTTATTACATGTTGTAATAATAAGCTGTCCATTAAGATTTTCCCTTAAAAATATAATCAGTTTTTTTACAAAATCATCACAAAGAGCAATATCAAATGCATCAATAATGACAACTGCCCCTTTTTGAAGATTCAATATAAATGGTAGTAATTGAATCATAAATTGAATACCTGTAGACTCTAATGAAAATGGAAGTTCTCTGTTCACTTCATTAATCCGTCTACATACCATCAATTTATAACGAATAAACATACCTGCAACACTTTTTTCGTAATATACTTTCTGAATATCCGTGTCTATGTTCTTTAGAAATACATTTAATATATTTTCGGTTCTGTTTAGTATATTTTCTTTATAAACAGATATATTTCCTTCTTCCAGCTCGCTTAATACTTCTGGAGGAAGACCAAGCATATTTTGTTGGTGTTTTCCTCTACTCGTCTTACACGAAATATTTAAAAGAAAATTAAGAACAGTCTTAAAATTTTCACTAAGCTGATTCTTTATATATGTATCTGCTTTATCTTTAATTTCATGTAGAAGGATTGCAAGCAAAGAATGCTTTCCCCAGTATTTATTACATGCTTCTTGCAGACTTTGATAAGCGGTCTTTTCGAGGAAGATTTTAGGATTTATTATGGTATTTGTAGGAGTAATACTAAAATAAGTTCCTAGATTTTTTGATAGAACAAATTCTAAATGCTCATATATAATCTGAGTATTATCAGTTTCTAAAATGTAACGACCACTTTTCTGACGACCACTGGTATCTTTTAGTCTGAATCGAAATTCTAAATACATAGATTCCTCGCTACCTATTTTTTTATTTTCCTGAATCAAGGTTTTGATATCTTTATATCCAGAATTTAAAAGACAAGAAATTCGTTCATTATCAATCCGTTCTGACCTTGTTAGAATAGGCTGCATAATATCATGGATATCCATTGTTCTAAATGATTTAGAAAGTACAAAGAAAGAGGATACCAAATTAGTTTTTCCTACCCCGTTCTCTCCGAAAATTACTGCTAAATTCTTAGGTTCTCCAGTTTCATCCAATAAATTAAATTCAACATCTTTAAAAGACCTATAATTTTTTAAATTTACATATTCTATCATATTCCTTACCTACAGAATTTAAAGAAGATTACTGACAGCAATCTTCTTTAAATACTTAAATTATTAATTTTATGAACGCGAACTCTCTCTTCCTAAATCGAAGATTATAGACGAGATACGCACTTATTGACAACATTGCATATTTTCATCAGAGTCCCAAGATATTTTTTGGCGAAAATTTAGAAAATTCTTGGAGCATAGATTTAGAGATGCATTTACCAATTTTCTTTTTATACGCTTCTAATTTATCAAAGGATTTGGTAATGACTGCTTTATCCTCCTCTCTAATATCTACAAATAAAGCATTGGCATCTAAACATTTTACGACAATATTTGTATTCATAAATCGAATTTTGTTCTCGAAAACCGGTTTTAATTCAGGATCTTCCTGCTCATCACGCATATAATGCATAGCTATATGGTTTTTTATGCAAAATTCATCAATTTCTTTAACACTAATTTTTTTGCAATTCTTTTTATCAGCAACTGCGTCAAATATTTTTTCATCCACATCTATCAGGGCATTCTGTTTTTTATCATAGACATAAATTCCTGTCAAATTTACATCCCAATACTCTGTGTGAACGACTATAAATTTGCTGTCAACAAGGGACATATCAATGATATGATGATACTTTCCCTGCTTGCTTTTAACGATAGTTGCTGCCTTTAATAACATTAAGTCAGAAAGTGTTTCTGCGCCATTCTTAACCAGATAGTTTTTTATATCCATATTGGATATGATTCTCTTCATGTTTTCTCCAGGAGAATAAAGTTGTCTCAAATTATACGAAGACTTAGAATTGGTAGAAAAACTTGTAATTGATTCAATCTGTTCCTTATCGTTAATATATATTAAATGTGTTGAAATACTATTCTTAACAAAAAGTACATCTACATTATTAACATTAAAAACATTAATTGTTTCTCTATTTTCGAGTCCGACCGATGACATGTCAAGATTTAACAGACTACAGATTGTTTCGATAGAAGTTGCTTGAGTTTTTATAAGCTTTCCATCTACAAAAGCAAATTTATCTTTGTCTATTGTAATTTTGCAATCATAAAGCCCCGTTGCTTTTATACAACCATTTCGATCCGGAAAATAAAATTTTCCATTATGATTAGCTGCAAGTCCCCTTTTTCCTTTTACAAATAATAATTTCATAAAATTTTCCTTTCTTTGGCTTGATATTATTCAGTGTAATCCCCTTTGTAATCCGGATTAATCTCATCTTCATATACATTAATGATTTCGCCATTTTCCAGCTCAATCTCATACATACAATTAATCTCATATCGGTATTTTCCATCTATATTCTTATCTGATTCGTCAACAAGTTCCCTGTCGTACTCTTTTTCTGTAAGCTCACGGAGTATCTTGCGAACTTTAAGTCCTGTATAGATTGCCAAGTCATCACATGAACTTATAAATTTATTTCCAGCTAAATTGTCCATATATTTTTTTGTTCGATACGGTCTCATTCTGTAATATCCTCCTCTGGTTTTATATAATCTTCCATCAAATTTTCAATATTATTCCAATAGGATAAATTGCAATCGTATTCCCCATCACATGCATAACTTTCAGCAAGAATTTCTGCATCTTCCTTTGATATTTCAACTCCAATATCCTCTGCATGAGAAAGAATATCTTCTGTTACACGTTCAGCCCATACCATACGGTAAATTTTATCTTTTTCAATTTCTGAAAGTTCATTGATTTTACTTTCGAGAACGTCTGTATGTGTGAGACTCGCATTTATTTCTCTAAACATATCTACTTTTCTTTTGGCATTCTCCAGTTTGTCCATATTGTAAGCAGCAAAAATAGTTCTTGCCTTAGAAAAATCATTATCTTCAAGATAAACTTGCATATTTCCAAAAGAATTTTCTATAACAATACCGATATCTTTTTTTAATATCCGGCTTCTGTATGTATAAGGATTATCTACAAAATATGTTTTTGCCGTTTCGTTCTCTACTGGCAGTTCATACATTTGAATATCAAAGTTTCCCTTTGCAAATTTTGTTTTAAAAACATAAATTAACTTACTCATCTTATTCTCCTTTTCATGATTCATATTTACAATTTTTCTATAACAAAAGTTCCTGAAACAATGATTAAATTTTAACCTCCTATCTCATCAATGATTTGTTTCAGAAATAGTATGATTTTTCAGATAATAAAACAAAATCCAAGAGAAATCTTAATATTCTCTTGGATTTTTAAATTAGATTATATATAAAAAGACTACTCGGTGAGTAGCCTTTTTATTAGATAGAAACAACAAATCCTCTTAAATGATTTCTTCTAGCAGTTTCAATCATATTTTTCGTTCCTTTCGTTCCGCGATCAAATGCCAATAAAACATTGCCGTATTCAGCCATTTGTTGGTTTCGGATAGGCCCTGCTGCCTTCCCGTATTTTTCCCAATCTGCAGGAAACAGCTTAAAAGGAATTTGGTATAGATTTGCATATTCTTCCGCCAATGTATCAACTCCAGATGCTCCACCGGATACGATCTCATCAATGCCAAATTTACCTTGAAACATATGGATATGGCAGAAGACATTTTCTCGGTCATAATAATCTCTTGGACCTGCAATGATTAATCTGATCATGATTTCCTCCTAGTTATTAATCTGCTTTTCCAATTTTCCAGCTCAAATCAACCCAACGACTTAGCCAATGCCTGCACTTACTGCAATGACACACTTTAATGTTGCTCATGCTTTTTATGATATCTTGTTGATTTTTCCCTTCAACAATATGTTCTCCTTCTACTCCGCAACACCAGCCATCCTCCATACGCATAAGATAATAGTCCATATCTCTATCGATCATTTCGACTTGTTTTATATGTTCTTCTGGAACTGGAATTCCACAGGAATAACCTCTTTTAAATCTTTCCGCTTTCCTTTGAACATCTTGCCATTCACAAAAATCGCAATCACAAGCTTTTATCTGTTTAATTTCTTCGATAAAATCTTGTTCCGAACAGGCATAGATAAGGTGTAGTTCTTTCTCTTTCCAACACCATCCATATCCTAAATAAGCCCAGTATCCATCCTTATCTTTATAAATTACTTGGATTTTTTCTTTATACTCATCTGGTATCTGAAGTTTAGTTTCATTTATCATTTTTTCTCCTATTATCTCGCTACAAAGAAACAAATTATCGCTTAGAAACACATCTGTAAATGAATGGCATTAATATCAATGTCATGATATTATCTACCGTTCTGTCAGTAGTGTACCCGTCAATCAAGATTTCCAATATCATCCAGATAAAGCACCATATTATGGTGATTATTAGAGTGGTAAATAGATCTTTTATAAATTTCTGTTTATCGTTCATGATCCCCCCTTGTTATCTCGCTGTGAAGTAACGAATATCAGTTACCATATCTTTCGAGAGTTTCCAAAACACAGCTTGGATATAGCGTCCATTTTGACAAAATTCATTTTCAAAAGCATTTACATTAAATACTTTCTGCCAGCTTTTTAAGGTTTCAATTCCCTTTTGCTTGCCTGATAATGCTTCATACCATGCATCTTTTTCGTTCCACTCAGCCTCTGTATGACTGTCGTTATAAAAACCGCCATTTAAAACAGAATGCCAGGCGAAAAAGTCGGATAACAAAACTTGCAAATCATCAATCTCAAACTCAATACATACAGATTTTTCGCCCGGTGTACCAAGTCCGATATTTCTAAGATCTGGTTTTTTATGCTTCCAGTCTCTTGTATGCCAAGCCCAGAGCGGTAACACTAAACCTTCTGGATGAACAATATGTCGTTTATCCATCTCTTTTGCTATCCACTCATATGCTTTGCGAAAATCCTTGTCGGATTTAGTCTCATCACAGATGAATTCACCTGTTTTTTCAATGATACTAATAACTTCTTGAGGCTGTACTGTCCATAATTTCATTTTTTTTAATTCTCCTCACTTTTACATTTATTTTGGATAATCTTTAAACTCGTCAATAGATAAAACCATATCTCCGTAAAACTTTCCATCTGTATCATTTAACGGCTTAAATCCAATTTTCCCATAAAAATACATTAATTTGTCATACATTGTTACCAGATACACTGTATTTTTATTTCCATCTAATTCCCAACGCTTACGGATAACTTCTGTAATTAGTTTTATTCCATAACCTTTATTCCGGAATTGAGGTTTGATATATACATCGCTGAGTAAAAGTGAATCATCCGTATGTTCAGGATGTTTTTCAATAATATCACTTGTATCATCAGCGCAACCTATTGTACAATACCCCATCAATTCATCTGTTTCATTTTTAAAAATACCCCATGCATAATCCGTGTTTTCTTCCAGCCATTGTTCAACATAAAAATCTGAGACAACATCCATGAATCTAACAGAATGTAGCTCTTTCATAGTAAGCAGTTTTACTGTGGCAGTAGATAAAATATTTTCATTTTGTTTCATAAAATTTCCTCCTAGATTATTTAGGACAATGACTAAATCTTTCACTTCCTCCTTTTCGTCAATAAATTTGTCTAATAGTAATATGAGATTTTAGAGAAAGAATAAAATATTGGGTACAAAAAAGGCCACCTAACGGTAGCCTCTAAAAAAGATAGTCATATATTATTTTAATCCTCAGCCGGAATAGTTGATAAATTTACAGATAAACTTTTCGAATCCAAAAAATTCTTCTTTATTCATTTTATATCTCCTTTATGTAGTAACTGTTTATAATGGAACAGTTAGCATAGTTCGCTGATTCCAAACTTCTTGGATTCTATGATTTTTTCGGATGAGCTTTCTCCATTTTGGTCCTTGATGATCTTGTAGAAATAACCAAATATTTTTTTCTGATTCCCATGGTTTAGGAAGAGCTTTTTCCAAACTTTCATCATTATAAATTAATTTTGATGCATCTTCATAAATACATACCTTATAATCTGCATTTTCATCTAAATTAATATCAACAACAAAAGATAATGAGTCATGTATTAAAAGAATCTCTTCCATCATCCGCTCAAGTTCTTTTTTTGAAAAACGCTCATCATCAGGATCGACAAATAACATTTCCCCATTACTTTCTTTAATAAGTTCCAATAATGGTGGATAAACATCTTTTTCGTGTATCATATGCTTACTGCTATAATGAAAATTTATTTTTGTATTATAATCTGCTGCCATATCTAATCCTTTCGTTTACATCCAATCAGCTGGTACATAAAATTCATCCTGCCATGCTTTTTTTCTTTCCAAAAATAACTTAACTAAGTCTTCTGGTGAAATATAGCAGTTTGCTTTCGCTTCCGTTTCTTCGAATCCATCTTTACTTAGTTCGAACCATGGATGATCTGCTTCTGTTCTGTCACCAAATCTGATTTCCGGCAAATTAACTTCGCTGGGGATGAAATGCTCCCCACCTTGCAAACAATCAATAATTGTATGTATCTGCTCTTCCGTAAAGGTTCCTGGTATAATTACCTCATTGTGCTTCTTATAATTTGCTGCATCTCTATAGAGATAACTAATGCGCGTATTCTTGCGTCTGGTGATTTTCTTCATACAGGTACCTAAATATGAATCAAACTCCACATCTGTAAAAACATGGAATAATTTTTTCACTGCCTCTTTATCTGTGCTGTTCTTATAAATATCAAAGATTTCATGAGCAAGACCTGTTTCTTGATAATTACATTTTTCTAACAAATCAGCAAGAATAGTATCTGAGTCAATGATACAACCTTCCGGTGTATTTTCATCTAATTTTTTAATATTTTGAATAGTACATCCTTCCCATGACTTATCCGTTGCAGCTGTAACCTCATTATCAAAAAAAGTATATCTCTCTGGATTAACAGGAACACAAACATAAGCGCATTTATGTTTTTTATTCACTTCAACAACCCTATATTTCTGACCTGTTCTTCTACTCTTTACAACTTCTCCTATTTCCATGTTTTTCTCCTTTTTATAAAAATCCTGTTTCATCAATATACTTGGATAATGACTATCTTTTTATACCTCCTGTTCGTCAATAAATTTATCCAATAATAAAATGATTTTTTGATAGAGAAATAAAAAAAGGCCGCTTAAAGCAGCCTTTTTATAGTCATGACCTGTTTTTAATTTTCTTAATCTGTTATTTGTGATCTAATTTCTTTTACAGTTGCCAAAGGAACATCAGAAAATGTACTCACACTATATTGCAGCCTGCATATCTTCTGGTATACCAATTGCGTCATACAACGTAAGCAATTTTTGACGATCAAATTCAGAATAATTATCATCCAAAGAGTCAAAAACAATAGTAAAATCATATAATGTGGTTGCCTGAGCCTGTGTAAAGCAATTCTGCTCTACGCAAAAATCTAATAAATCCTGGAAACTATCTTCCTGTATGATCTCAATCGCTTCTGAAATCTTATCTTTTGGTAATTTTTCTGTAATATGAATGATTCTATCATATGCTGTATATTTGCAATCCATATTTTTTCCCTCCTATTATAATTTATAATTTTCTATTTTCTTAATCGACTGTTATCTGCGACCTGATTTCTTTTACAGTTGCCAAAGGAACATCAGAAAGTGTACTTATGTCATTATCATCTAAACCAAATTTAAGCATTCTGATAATGGTGTTTTTCTTTTCCTTCTCGATACCAAGCTTTTCACCTTTAACTCAACTGGCGAGAAGTCTCCCGCCTCTGCAGGCGGAGAGATGAATCGCCATTTATGTCATCAGCCAGTTACCATTGTGATGTAACCGTTTCAGTTTTGATAACGGCCATTGTTTATACGTTTTTCCGGGCTGTGATACATAACAGCCGTTTTTATCTACCAGGTAGGCACTTGTTCCAGTAAAGCTACAGATAAACAGTTTCTTTCCATCAGCGAGTACACTATCCCATAACTTAAATCCATTCACCTGTGTTGTGTTTTTCTTATTACGGACTGCCTTCGTATTTGGATTCTTTCTTCCCTTCCTTGGGATTGCTTCATGCAGGGAGCGTTTGGACTTCCGTACCTGTTTATAATGTACGGTCTGGCAGGTATCCCTGACAGCGGAAACCTCTTTTCCAAACAGCGAGATGGCTACCGCATCATTCGCATGGCTTTTCGGAAGACGTAACTGCTTCCGGTCAGCTGCTGTGATATTCCCATAGGTAAATGCTGCCTGTGGATATCTGGCAAATAGTCGCTGTCTTAGGATGTTCATAAAAGTAGCATCCCTTAATCCACGGGTAACCTTTTTATTATTTTCCATCCAGAAATACAAAACTCCACCAGGCTGATGTGCTTTTGTTGTATGGCAGTGGTCACATACACTGACCATGTATTTAGGATTATCTGTTGCCCCTCGGCTGCGGAACAGGATATGATGAGCAACCAGCTTTACTGTTGTCCCATCTGCCTTACGGGTAGTCCCTGCTTTTGCCTTACAGCAGGCGCATTGATAGTTATCCCTTGCGAAAATATATGCTCTTAAGTTTTCTGCATCATACATCGGACCACGCTGGTACATCTCTCCATGGATCATCGGGTCATTCATCCGGGCCATATCAAACCGTCCTGCTTCGATCACCAGATTTCTTGTGATGGAATCCGGAAGGTATTTCAGATACCGGTCAATGATACGGAAATGATGGTCACACTTCGACTGCAGGGACGGCGGCAGCCATCCTTTTGATCTTGGGGACTGTGTCGTTGTTTTTACCTTTCTCCAATGCTGTCCCCTGCGGTTCGGTTTTTCAAAATACATGCGTTTCGTATGCTGTCTCCATTTCGGCTTACGGTACCGTACTTTACGGTATCTGCGTCCACGCCGCATGGCTGCTCTTGTTACTAACAGGGAACGCTTCTCCATGGATGAACGAAGCTCGTGTTCCTCCTTAAGGATCACTCTGTTTCCACAGGTAATCCCAACACCGATATGCTGTGAGCCAGTATCAATACCAATGCATCCTTCCTGTGTTGCACATCCAGTCTTATACAACAGCTGGATGGTAAACGGATGCCTGCATACAACAGAAGCTGTTTCCTTTTTCAGTAATATCCGGGCTTTTCTTGACGTGGTGGGCATCAAAGCCCTTCCGTTGCGCCCGATCACAAGTACGCTCATAAGAGTCTCCTTTCGTGTTTACATAATACAGGGAACGAAACCGTCCCTGCCGCATGTCTGCGTAAGGTCCCTTCGCCAATGTCATAAGGCTTGATCTTTCGGGTCTGTATGGTTTCCCACACCATGATCAGTTGCCCGGATACCAGTCCCTGCTAGGGTTCACAGAGCGGTATCATGACACTCATAACGTAGTTCATCTGGCAGTATCTGCCTCCGGCGTACCGGCACAGACTTACTAAAATCACTGAGGCTAGTCAAATGGCTCTTGCAAGCTCCCGCTTCAAGATTTCCTTAGAAATCTAAGCGGTGGGTAGTTGACTTAATCCCTGATCTACCAGTTCTTGAGTAAAAGTACACATCATTGCTCTTTGGAAAGTCGGACAGATTTTATAAAAAGATTTTTTGCTAAAAACTACTCTTCTAGTCCTTTTCGTGTTTTATTTTATCACAAAATAATATCTGGTACAATTTCAATCGCTTAATTTTTCAATCTCAGTTAGTATTCTTGCCGTATAATCAATATGATAATACGAATAAGATCCATATCCATAAAAACACGTTTCTTCACCATTTGACTCATCACTTATTTCAGCTACAGTTTCGCTTCCGGATTCCCAATTTTCCTTATCATTCTTTTTATCTTCTTTGATAAGACGAAGTAATCGTTTTTTCATTTTCTTTACTGTACCTGTATACTTATAGAGTTTAACGCCATCGTTTTCAGAACAACAGATTCCGATAATCCATTGATATTTTGAATGTTCTTTTTTCATTATATGTTCTCCTTTACGAAACTTTTGTGATTTCCATATAGCATCCGTCCATACATTTGTCATATTGACGGGTATCGTAGAGCCAAGAAAAAAGAACTTTTGCAAACCCCTCTTTCTTTAACTGTTCTAAGACCTTATCGATATCAAAATATCCTTGCATAAATCCGTATCCAGACAAATATTGCTCTCTTTCGAAACCGCATAATCTGTCATAATATTTGATTCTGTTTTTCTTTAAAAACTCAGCATATCGGTCTGAAAGTCTGAGATTTCCTTCGGAATCTCTATCGTATTCTGATAACAATCCTGTCAAGAAAGATTCTCCACGAAACAACTCTAACTGCCATATAAGTTCTCTTTTCGTATAAATTGTTCGCGTAATGCCGTTTATCGCAAGCATATAATCATTCATTGTTCCGGGTTCCCAGTTTTTTTTACTACATCTTTTACATTTGTAGCTGTCTGTATTGATTTTAACTCTATATCTAGCCATCTATTTTCCCTCCTGAGATGTCTCATCCTCGTCATAGAGGAACTTGAACGTGCCATAGAAATCTAAGAATATATCTTCTGGCATTTGTGCAATCGTGTCCCGGATTTCAGACTCATTATATAGACAAACATTATTTGGATTTTTTCCCATAAACTGATTTCTTTCTTCAAGGGTGGCAAATTCTAAAAGATATTTTACGACAAAATTTTCTTTTTCCCTTAACATTTTTTCTTCTTGTTCCTTTTTCACATCTCTTTTTAAAATATCAATAGCTTTATCTTCTGCAGCAGTTGAATCTACATAATTTTCGACCATAGAGGCAAGGGTATAATAAAATTCATCATTACCTTTCCAGTTTGAATCAATCATAAGCATTGTATAAGTAACTTCACGATTTTCTGCGATATTTTTGCCATAATCAATCATATCCTGACGATGGATTTCATTGATAACTTTTAATGGTACCGTATATTCCCGTCCTTCAATCATAAACCGCTTTACATCTGCTTTTTCATTTTTTGATGGTTTAGGCATTGTGAAGATATTAGAAATGTAATAAAACCCTTCTTCTCTTCCAAAAAATTCGGCTTTTTTAATATCGTCTTGATGCTCTATCATTTTTTTTAAAGCATCTTTTGCTTCTTTTTCTGACGGATATCTTCCAAGTTCAATCGCTGCTGTCTGATTGTCAACCAGTTCTTTCATAGCCATTACAGTAAAATCAAAGTCATTCGGATATCCAATTGTGAAACCCGAAAAATCTTCCATATTGATATATACGTTATCCAATGTTTTAATCATCATAATTGTTTTCCTCCTAAAATCTTGTCTTGCATATAAAACAGAACTGACTATAAATTTTATACCTCCTTTTCGTCATTATTTCTGTTCAAAAAAAAGTATGACTGATTGATGCATCTAATAAAAAATATAATAATACTTAGATGTCTTTCGTTTTCCATCATCATTTTATTCTCTTATCTAATAACTCATATTAATAATGGATAAGATTGTTGACGAAAGGGAGGTTTTAAATATAGTCATTGTCCAACTTAGAATATGAAAGATAACAGGAGGAAAATTTTATGAAAACAATTCATGATTTTGGATCAAAAATTGGTGGAGCAAGAAAAGATGTATGGGTAAAAAGAGGTTTGTGTGTAGAAGATACAAAAAACATGACAGCTTCTGAAAAAGAAAAATACATAAAACGAGATTATATCTGGCCAAAACCAGATATACAGGAAGAATTAGAGAAAGGTTTTTCCCGCTTTATCGTTTACTGGCACAACGAAATGCGAAAAACAGTAACCCCAAAAAAGAATAATTATATTTCTGCGGAAGAATATATCAATGGTGTCCGTAAAATACGTTCTATGGTTGAAGCAGTCAAAACGGAAAAAGAAATTTCTGATTTTGAACAAAAAGCTCTTGACGGAATGTTTTTACAGAAAAAATATGGACGTGCTTATGAATATATTGCTCCTTTTGAAAATATTCTTAACGGCAATAAATTTTTAAAGAACACAGGAACGTATGGACTTCTTAATATGAAACGTAAAATGGGAAAAGAGAATTTCGCCATGACAGAAGACGAAATCATGAAAAAGCAATTTCCAGTAATCTTTATTGACGGAGATAAATGTTCTGTTGCTGAGGATAGAGGGAAATCAATCCTTATTTATAAATCAGGATGTTCTGCCTATTATTGTTATCCTAAACCAAATGTTGTTCTTGTAGATAAAACTTATGTTTTGATTGATGAGCGCCATAATATCCTTTTTTGTGGGACACAGGAAAATTGTGAAGAAAAACAAAAAGAAGTTTTTAAAGAGAAAAAGGCTGTGTCAAAAAGAAAAAGGAAAGAAAAATGGATGCCGAAACAATTTGAAACTTTGGAGAGGGCTGGAGAAACATGGAGACCTCAAAATAAACACATCACGGGTGAAGAGTTGATTGAGCGGTATGGTATACGAGCCGGAGAGTTTGGTAATTGGACCAATAATAACGAACGCCAAATATCTTTAGACTATGCTTATGATGCCTTTGCGGATCTTGCATATGCACTAGATATAGACGAAAAAAGTGTATCCCTGCCAGGACTATCTTGTGGAAGCCTCGCGATTGCTTTTGGAGCAAGAGGACGTGGAGATGCAGCGGCACATTATGAACCATTACGGGAAGTGATTAATCTAACCCGATTACGTGGGGCTGGTTCTCTTGGACATGAGTGGGCTCATGCTTTAGATCATCTAATAGGACAGTCTGCTGGATTTTCATGTTTAGCTACTGAAGGACGGATATTCGATCATGTCAAGTCTTTGAGGAAAGTCATGAATCGAATTCATTACAATGAAAATGGAATTTATACACAATATTATGTAGATTCTACTCAGTTTGATAAACAATATTCGAAAGATAGTCATGGGTATTGGAGTTCTGGATGCGAATTGTTCGCCAGAGCCTTTGCTTGCTATCTTTCTGATAAATTAGCTTCTGAAGATAAACGAAATGATTATCTGAATGGACATTGCAATACCTATGTTTCTATGGATAAAAAAGGAAATTGGATTTATGCGTATCCAAGAAGCGATGAGAGAATACGAATCAATGAAGCAATTGATGAACTGATTAGCGAACTTAAAGATAAGAGGATTCTATTTACACGGACAGAGAAAAAAGAAGAAACAGTTTCTTCGGTATTTATAGCCGCTCCAGATGGACAGCTTTGTTTTGCGTAATAAAGAAAGAGAGATAAGATATGAATGTAAGAGAAATGTATAATTATGGATACAAATGGACTGGAATGATTCCGTTAACTGCTGAAGAAGCAAGAAATTTGTTTTTAAATGATTCTATTCAAATATATCGATTATATCAGGATAATACAGAATCCTCAGTTGAATCATTAGAAGAGATTTCTGCACCATATTTATATGGTATCGAGAAATAGAAGCGTAAGTGCGAGAAGGTATCAACCTTGTTTTGCATAAAAGGAAAAAAGCTGGAGGCGAAGCTATTTAGGCTATCGTCTCCAGTATGATCTAAGTAATCAAATCAAAAAAAGAAGAAAGGATATAAGCAATGAAAAGGAAATTAATAGGAGCTGAAGTTAATATTGATGGAAAAGAAGGTGAAATAACTAATGTATTAGGTAATGGTTACGAAATAGTTTTCTTCGATACTAATTTAGGAAAGACATATATTGATAATAGAGATATTGTTAATTATATCGTCAATATACCCGATGAATGGATAAAAACAGATGATTACCAATATGTAAGACCGTCTGAATACAGAAAATGGCAAATCGTAGAAGCTAGGTACACAGAAAGTGATGAATATATTGTCTGCCGAGGAACAATTGATGTAGCTAACTGGAAAACCGAGGATAATTATTATACAGCTGACTGTATTGATATTATCAATTCTTATTATGGTTCCGTAAAAGAATTTGAAAATGCTTATAAAAACGGAGCTTATAGAGAACAGATATTAGCGGAAATGATTTTTGAAAGCACAACATATACGGATACAGATGCTTATGAAGTTGTACCAGGAGATGAAGTGGAGAATACTTTACGAAAATATAGAAAAGAATCCCTTCTGTCATAAATAAGGAGTAAAATGTTATGAGAGAAATAGATATTACAAAAAAACTAATTAATTGCTGCGATGAACTAATTATTGATGACGAAAAAAGAAGCATTGAAGCCACGTATGAACTGTGGATGGATGTGGATAAGTATTTTGGGACAAAAACAAGAAATGATCCTTCTGCGTGGGTTAATTTTTACACATTTTGGCATTTCGATAATCCTGTAGATATAACCGCTCTAATGATACTTGATGGAGACGATAGCTGCGAAGAAAAAGAATGGGAACTGACTCAAGAAGAAAAAGAGTTTTTCCATAAAATGATGGAAGATTATTGTATGCAGAAAAATGGTTGTACGTTAAGAGAGTTTTTCGATCGAGAACTCGGATAGAATAATAAAATAGTTATCTTGATATTTTATATTCCTTGTGGTAGCATAAAAACGAAATCATGATGACGAAGGGTATGAAAAAAGATTTATACGTTCAAAAAATGATTTTGAGAAGGCATTAAAAAATGTGTTATCTAGTCGCAAAAGATCGAGAATCGCACGGATGTCTTGCTTTTAAAACGACACATGGTAAGCATCTTGTATAGCTGAAACGCAAATTAAATAGGACTGCGGGTTATAAAGGAGTGCAGATTGTCACGATTAGCAGACCAACAGCCTATGGAGAATATGCTCCGTACCAATTTGTTGATACAGAACAAGAATTTGAAATAATGACTATATTCATAAAAAGAAGACTCACACGTTTGATGTGAGTCTCTCTTTCTTCTTTTTTTCACTGTTTCTGACTTATTTCCGATTATGATATTTATCTAATTTCTTCGGCAACAATAGAATTTTCAACCAATTCCCCTGCATCTTCAAATTCAGCTGCACACTGAACGCACAGCCAAGCATTTTCTGGTGCATCATCTAATGCTTTTTCTATAGCTTCTTCTTGTGAGGATGCTTCAACCTCACCAAGAAATTTTGAGAATACATAATTTCCGTATACTTTGTATTTCATTCTAACCTCCAATTTATTTTTTTACTTTAATTTGAGCCAATATGATTTCTGTCTTCCTCTTGCCGTATGGATATATCCGCTACTTTCAAATACAATGGAAGGACTATAGAGTGCCCTGTTGGTGTAAAGTGTATGTTTCAGATGTTTTCTGTTCCAATCTTTGTTAAACAACTTTTAATGTTGCCAATGCTGATGCAAGCTCAGAGTCCTTTTCTAAATCTTTTTCACCTTCAATTCCAAATGTTGGTTCTTTAGGGTAATCTCGTGGCTCTGTAATTATTCGTTGAATTTTTCCTTGGCTAAAGTAGCCACAAAAGAAATGAAGAAACTGTTGGAAATGATTATCCAAATGCGGAGGTAACCAGTTATCACTTCTACAGAGAAAAACAGCATCGTAATCATACTGCTTCAAAATGGATAAGTCTGTTGTGATTCTGTCAATATCAGTGTAGTCCTTCTCTTCGTATAACTCCTTGTAATTCTCCGGAGCAATCCAAGTTACTTTAGTACATGGAATTTCTTGTTTAATAAAGTAACACCAGTTACCACAATCTTGTGTATCATTCTTTACATTATCATTGTAATAGTCCGCATGGAAATCTACATTAACTATTTCTAACTTTTCTGCTCCAGAAGTACTAAATTGCTCCTGTATAAATCCATAGATGTATTCGTGGCTAAAGCAAGCCAATACTGGAATGTCCTGCCTGCAGCTATACATGAATATGTTTTCTACAAAGTACATTTCATTTGTTTTACATGTTACTGTCTTTATTAAATCTGCAGATGGCTTGAAGTCATACTTACCTTTCCAGACCTGTTGAGAAAGGCTTGGTTGTAAATCAAAACCATCTGGATATTTCATTAGAGCTTCTTTACTAGCATTTTGAAAATAATCAAAATCAATGCTTAGTACTCTAAAAGTTTTATTCTTCATGCTGTTACTCCCTATTGTTAGTTTCTTGAGGAATACAGTTCTGCATGAAATAATCTATTTCCTCTTTGTAAGCTTTCTGTTCCTTTCGGAATAACTGAGCTAAAGCGGAGAAATCATTATCTCTTGCAGTCTTCAATGCTTCGATGTATTCATTCCTATTTTTATCCTAGATAATGAAAGGAATGAGATCATTGTTTAGACATTCTCTAAATAAAATTAATCGTCCAGTCCTACCATTACCATCTTGGAATAGCTTCACGCTTATTATTTAATATTTCGATCAACTGTTCTTTACACAAAGACCTTATCTTTTTCCTTTAAATGTTCAAGAAATTTTTTCATGATAAATCCTCCATATGTGAACCTCTTCGCCATTAGTATAGAGAGTAGCATCATCATCATTGATAAATGACATATCTCTCCATTCTGGAATAAGTCCACCTATTGGTATATTTTCATTATACTGTCGGTTCATTTCTTGTCTGGCTTCATCTATTGTTTTATAACTGTCATCGCAGTCGATAGAATAGCCGTCTGTGTGTATCAATATAAATTTCATGTTTTAATCCCTTCCGCCTTTTGTTTTACTTTCTAAAACTTCTAAAGCTTTTGTAAAATCAGTAGTATGTTTCCTGACAAACCAGCCTTGTCCAATCATGATATCCTCATGGCTATGCACAAACAATGGTTCTTTTGTTATGAAAAAACCAAAGCGATTAACAAAACCGAATTCCGAGATATGCGTGATCTCGTTCAAATTTTCGCAATGCTTTGCAGGATAAACATAATATCCATTTCGTTCCGCTTCTCTTATCCAGTTTCGGAAAGCAATACTACAGTACATTAATCCTCCAAGTAGGATAATGCCGTCAGGAAGGTTTCCTTCCTCTTTTCCTTTTTTTGTTACGATAAGGTAATCTTCTCCAGGATATCCTGAATCTCTAAAATAATAACTCATATATATTCTCCTTTAGTTTTTTGCTCTTTTGTATAACACTTTGTTCTGATAGGTTGTCTGCACAATATCTTTACAATATAAACCATCTCCAGAATGCAGCCCAAAAAGATTTGTTATTCCTAGTTCAGAAAATACTTTTTCTCCTTCCGGTGTGGATTTAAAATTGAGGACACTGAGCATATCTCTTTGTATCAAAACATCACGCAAGCTTTTTGTGTCCACAGAACCTTTTGCTGTTTTTCCGTTATGTTCAAACAGAACCTTTACAGTCTTCATTTTTTCTGTTAGATTTTTACATAAATTTAATTCCCATGAACTTACGCAGGACTTTTCTTCCATCATCTTTTTTGTGACCATATATATATTAGCTTTTTGTTTGAACACATCATGACATGGTTCTAATTTTTTTATCGTTTCTTTTTCCAGATTGATAAAACCACATAAATGGTCAATACATTTTTGTCTCGTTGCAAAGAAATCGTCCATATAAATAGTATCTGTCAACTTAGGAAGAGTCCCTCGCAGTAAATGTATCCGAGCATTCCTTTCACATAAATCCATTACTTTTTTCGACAAGCTGATATCCTTCAGACCTATTCGTAAAAACTGCGTCAGATAATCATTAACAAGTTTCTCTTGTTGCTTTTTCCATAGCTGCTGATAATCTCTTAACATCATTACATTTTCTGGGAGCTTTTTCTTATCCTCTTCTGTATACACTTTAAAAAGCACACTTTCACTGAGATATACCCACTCATCTTTTACAATAGCAAGCAAATGAAGTGTTAATTTATCTACATCCGTACATGAGTCAAGATTACAAGAATAACATCCATAGATAAATCTGGATTTTCCCCGTTTAATGTTGATGGCATATAGACAATCTGTTCCAAAAGAAAAAGTAAATTGATTTTTTCCAGTTAGTACCTCTTTTACAAACTGTTCTGTTAGTTTATTCATTTTTATTCTCCTTTTATTTCAAGCTCGATTTTAAATTCATTTTTTAGAATATTTTTCAGAGAGCAATCTTCTTTAAGATAAGCAATTAAAAAGTCAAGATAGTTATTCCACGTTTCGTTCAATAAACGGTCTCTTATTTTATCGTCCATACAGGAACAAATAAGTGCCATTGTCCCCCCTTCTATGTCATATAAGGATACTTGCACATCTTTTATATCCGTTTCATTATGCTTTTCTACATACCTTGTAAAAGCCTTCTCTTTCGCTTCCGCCGCATTCCATGCTTTCACTTCAATAAAGTTGTTGTAAAATTTAACTTTGTATATGAACATTTCTTAATTCCTCCTATATTAATCGTATTCTCCATATTAGGGGAGGTACTTTATTCCGACTTGTAGGAATCGCCATCTTTCAAAAGCAATAACTTATCTTTTTCTCTGCTATAATAATATACAGAATCAGACAAAATATCTTTTTCAGGTACTTGTTTTTTTGATTACTTCCATAAATTGTTCAAAATTCATCGTTTTTTCTCCTTTTTGTTACATTCTTTTAAATACATATCTTCATTTTCAGAAACAATGATTGATAATTTTATTCCTCCTTCTCATCAATAGATTTGTTTCAAAGGTAGTATGATATTTTAGGAATAAAATAAAAAGCTGCTCTGAAAATTACTATTCAGAGCAGCTACCATTGTTTCTTTTTTGTAAAATTTGTATTATTAATCTTCTGATCTACGATTCTTTCAGCATCTCATAAAACTGCTAATATCTCTTGTTTTAATCCGCAGCCGTATCCTTTATACGGAGACTGAACGCCACTTACATTTCATTTCTTTTATATTTCCTAACCCATTATATTCACAAGTAACTAAATATTGCTTACAAAAATCACATTTTGCTGGTGGGGTATCTGCACTTATCCATTTAATCATTTTTATATCATCCTTTCATTCTTCATTTGAAAACTTGGTTTCATTAGTTTTCATTCTCCATCATTTCTTCCACAAGTTGTTTCATATAAGAAATTTCCGACAAATCAAATTTTTCTTTTCTTTCATATAATTCTTTAGACAATAACATACTTGACATTTTCTCAATTGCTTTTTCCATATATTCATATGCTTCATCTAAGTCATTCCAAATCTCTTTGTAAATTATTCATCTATATCCTCCCAATAATATTTTCCATTTTCCAAAAAAATACTAATATTTTTATGCCGTTCTTCTCCGTTCCATTCTACATCTGTTGTAAAATTACAGTTTGGATTAACACAGAAAAATATAGAACATTCTATGCTTCCAACATCAATTTTTCTTGAAGTCTTAGACAGTTCACCGTTCTTTTTAATTTTCTTTCTTATGTAATACTGATTGAATTCATCAGAATATAGTTCTCCTCCACATATAGGACAGCCATTTAATAAGTGTCTCATACAATCACCTCAATTATTATATTCTCCATAAAGGAATTTAGTTTTAAATAAACTATATTTCCCCTTTTGAGTTCTCTTGAATCTATTCTTTCAATTATGTCTTCGTACTTTAAATGTTCGCTGTCTATTTCATAGTCCAAGTGATAAACGTATCCCTTTAAAGAATCTTTACATGTGTAAGTAAAAGTTGTTTCTTCACCGGTTTCCAATGAAGTTAATGTTCTTGCGTAGCAAAATCTTACTTCATTATCATAAGTTTTGTAAATAACTTCTTTCCATTTTTTTACATATCCTGATAATGGTTGTGTTCTGACTTTTAAGATTTTTGAAGAAATTAACAGACCATCCTCCTCTATAGCATAATCGAATACAGAAGTTTCTTTACGTACTATTAATTCTTTACCATCGAAAAATGTTCTTTTTTCCAATCTATACTGTGTGAAGCCATTTTCTTTCATTAATTGCCGTAATCTTTCGTTAAATGTAGCCATTTTCCTTTCCTTTCTAGCAGCTACCTGCCAATACCCGATTATTGAGTGTTTCCTTTATGAGGAAGCTTAATGCTAATGTTTTTATTCCGGCAGGGCTTACCTCATGTTACTTAGATATGATTTATTTTCCATACATATCTTTTTCACGCAATTATCAGTTCTTTTGTTCTTGTCATTATTCACGCTTGACAATCAATCTCACTTTACCGAGGATTCGTCATTCCTTTCTTTTCCTTAATTCATCAACATATTCTTTCAAATAAATATCACAGTCAGCTGAACATCCAAGTTTACAAAATTCCCGAATCTCTTGATTTGTTAACTGATATTTTTTCTGATTATTTTCAAATAAAATTGGACATTTTCCTGTCATAATTTTATTTCCTTTCTAAAGTAAACCAATTTTTACGCAAATCTTAGTTGCTCTTGATCTTTATAAACAATCAATCCTCTTGCTCTTTCTCCCTGCTTTAAGTATCCGCAATTTGCCTCTACCAATTTTTGTGCCATAATAGGAACTACACTATTTCCTATCCGGGCCACCTGTTTAGCTATAGGATATTTTTTCCATTTATAATCACGATCAATAATATAATCTCTAGGAAAACCCTGCATTATCTTTAATTCTTCTGGTTTTAACATCCGTAAAAATATATCTGATATAATGTATTTTTCTCCTTTTATATCTAAGATTACATTAACTAATCCGAACCGGTCTTTTGTAGTAATTGTTCCAAGAGGAGTATCTAATTGCTGTCCGCATCCAGTCCCGTAATATTTGATTAAAAATGCCGATACTAGACCAAAATGCCCAGGAGAAGTCGTTATGGTATGGAGTGGTTCATCGCACCCTTGTCCTATTCCAGTCTTATAATATTTAGTAATGAATGCAGTAACTAAGCCGTATCGATTCGATGTATCGATTGTTTTAATAGGCTCTGTTAAAAGTTGCCCCCTGGAATCGCCTTCCCTTGTTTCCCCATGATATTGAATGATAAAAGCCGATGCTTTTTTGTTTTTTACAATATATGGATTTGGATTATTAATGATATACTTCTTTATTCCATTTGCTATCCTTTTTTGAGTAGCCTCCGCCAAAGGTTTTTTTCTGTCAAATATAGATTTACCCAGATCGCTCCAGTCAATATAATCTCCACACTGTTTCCATTTGCGGAAGTTGATACCATCTTTACTATGCGTCTGTACAGGCCATTTGATTTGCCTACCATCTCTCCGAAATACTGCATACCATCGTTTGCGTGTGGTTGGTGCACCATAATTTGCCGCTACTAACTCACGACAATCAAAGACATAACCAAGCCCTTTCATTGCTAAGATAAACTTTTTATAATCCTCTCCTTTTCTATCCGGAATTGGATATCCTTTTGCATCCAACGGACCCCACTGCTGTATCTCTTCAACATTCTCCATTATTATTACATCTGGAAGGATTACTTTTGCATGTTTATACACAGCCCACGGAAGTATTCTTAACCCCTTTTTACGAGGCTGTCCACCTTTTGCTTTACTGTGAGAAGTGCAGTCAGGACTTGCCCACATAAGAGCAACATGCCGCCCTCTTGTATATTTTTTCAAGTCTACTTTAAAAATATCTTCCGTTAAATGTACAGTACTTGGATGATTTGTTTTATGCATTAAAATTGCATCTGGATCATGATTTACCGCTACATCTACTTGCCGGCCAAGAGCCATTTCAATTCCAACACTTGCTCCGCCTCCTCCTGCGAAAGCATCAATTATCATCTCTTTCATTTTAATTTCTCCCTTATATCTTTTTTAGAAACAATGATTTAGCATTTTAACCTCCTTCACATCAATAAATTTGTTTCGAAAATAGTATGTTCGTTTACATAAGGGAATAAAAAAGACTCGTACTGTAATAGCATGAGCCTTTCTAATCTAATAATTGGATAGCCTTTTTAATATGTCTTGGTTGTAAACCGCCGTATTTTTTATCATAATATGTAGACCTGCACCAATGTTCTTCCAATCCATAATATGTCCAGTCCCAATCTTCATCATCAAAGATAACAAATTGCTTAATATTATTATCCTTAATATACTTATCTACCTCTGCACCCCGTCCTGTACCCGGTGCAAAAGACATATCTCCTATTTCATCTAGGGAATAACTTTTCTCAGTATCAACAGATGCGGTAAACTGTCCTTCAATATAAGGAGCATCTCCAAGCACTGGAACATGATGTTCTTTAAGGATATCAATCAATATATAATATATTCTTGGGGTGTATGTTTCTGACCCACGCCAGCTAGATGTTATAACAACCTTCGCATTTGTTTGGGTGCAGATATAAGCAAGCATTTCGACTTTTGAAGGATCTATATTGGCTGTACTTTTATTCTGATAAGACATATAGTTAAGAACACCGTCAACATCTAAGAATATGATTTTTTCTGACATATATTTTATCCCTTCTTTTTTAGAATTATTTAGTTATCTGCCATATTATATATTCCTTTCTGCACCTTTTCCTATAAATCAAAAATGGATAACTGTGCTGGCGGCTCAAAATTCATCCATAAAACTTCCTGTTTTTTGCTTCCCGCTTGGGAATAATTTATATGAGTCTCTTTGTGCCAATCCTTTAGCAATGAATCATACATTTTTGATTCATAACCGCTAAGTAAGACAAAACCTTTATGTTTTTTTAATTGGTACAACAAATTCTCATGATCATCTTCTGTCATTTCTCGCTTATATTGTTCTCCACCGCTTCGTGTATCGAGCAGATACGGTGGGTCACAATAAATCAATACATTTTCATAGTTAAATCTGGGAATAACATCCACTGCCTGTCTATTTTCAATTTGCACTCCTCTAAGCCGTTCTGTTATCTCCAAAATTCTATCTGGTAAGCTTTTCCAATCTAATGCAGCATATGCCTTTTCTCTTCCTTGCACATCATTTTTCCATCCGACTTTAGCTCCTGTAGTACGATAACCATAGCCCATGTTCAAACGAATTAAAAATTTGACTGCTTTATCCAAACTGTTTTCATCATCTGGCAAAAATGCATTGTCATATATCTGTCTGGAATATGGGGTATAATATATTTCATGGGCCAGTCTTTCTGGGTCATGTTGCACCCAATGAAATAAGTTAACAACATCCTCATCTAAATCATTAATCGTTTCTATATTTGAGCGATGCTTAGAAAAGAACACTGCTCCAGAACCAAAAAATGGTTCTAAATAACTATGATGTTTTGGAAAATAAGAAAGAATCCAATCAGAAATCCTCCATTTACTTCCAGGATATTTGATAATTCCTCTCATGTTACGACCTCGCTTTTAATAAATATTCTAATCTGGTGTATCGTTTTACACTTCTTATATTTCTTATCATCATCTGTAATTTCTTATAATCTCCTGCTAATACAACCATTTCTTTCGCTCTTGTAATTGCAGTATATATAATCTGCCGGTCTGTAAGATTGGGAATAAAGTCAAACACTGGGATTAAAACTACAGGATATTCGCTTCCTTGAGATTTATGTACAGTGATTGCATAAGCAAGTTCGACCTGTTCTATGTCTTCATAGGAATAAGAAACAATGCTTTCATCATCCATTCTCACGATTATATTCTCATCGTTATCATTTATCTCTATGATTTTGCCGGTATCTCCATTAAATACTCCAATGCTTTTCTTTTTATCTGGATATATTCTTTCCAGTTTATAATTGTTTTTCATCTGAATAACTTTGTCTCCCTCACGAAAATTTTTATATTCTCTTTTAGATCTATCAGAAGGATTTGTGATCTCTTTTATTTTTTCATTTAATTCCTGACATCCTGTTGCCCGAACTCTTGTCATTGTTAAGACTTGAACATCATTGTTCGCAAAAGCAGGAACCTTTTTTCCAGCATATTCAGAAATAACTGTCGCAGCCTTTTCTTTATCAGAATAATCTACAGGAATAAAATAAAAATCCTTTATCTTTTTATCTTTTCCCCATGGATATGGTACTTTTCCTTCTAAAATTCCATGTGCAGCTTCCGCGATATAACTTTCTTCGGATTGTCGGTAAATTTTTTTTAATTCAATCACTGGACAAATATCAGCAGCAATAATATCTGCCAATATTCTTCCAGCCCCAACACTTGGAAGCTGATTTTTATCACCAACCAGTATGAGCTGACAATTTTTAGGAATAGCCTTTAATAACGCATACATTAATGATTGATCAATCATACTGGATTCATCTATTATTACGGTATCTGTTTCTAATGGATTATTTTCATTTCTCTGGAATCCTATATTTCCGATATCGTCCCTTCCATATTCTAATAACCGGTGTATTGTCTGAGAGGACATCCCTGTAGATTCTTCCATTCGTTTTGCGGCTCGTCCTGTAGGTGCTGCTAATAAAATTTTTTTACCTCGGTTCTTTAGAAAACGAATAACCAAATTTGTTGTAAATGTTTTTCCTGTACCCGGTCCTCCTGTTAAGATCATCAAAGAACTTCTTAATGCCTGTCTTACAGCGTTAAGTTGCTCTTCATTAGCTGTATCACTATACTGCTGTAATAAAGTTTCTTCTTGTTTTTTGATATCAGATTCTCTCTGTCCTGCCAGTTTGACTAATATATGAGTTATATCTATTTCTTCCTTATACTTCCACGGACGGTACACATATATTTCGCTCTGATCTTCCACCCTTTTAAGATTGGAACGTAAAAGAGAATCCTTCAGGAAGGAAACTGGAAAACCTAAAAGATTGGAGGCGTTTCTTAAAAGGATATTTTCTGGTAAATAAACATGTCCTTCTTGCTCTGCCTGATTTAATAAATACAAAAAAGCTGATTGAATCCGATAATCTGATTTTTCATCTATCCCTATTCGTAAAGCTATTGGGTCAATAGTTTTAAAGCCTAAAGAAGCAACTTGATCCGCAACTTTATAAGGATTTTCCTGTAGCTGCTGTATTGTCTTAGTTCCGTACTTTTTTATAATCTTTTTACCTATATGAACAGGTATTCCATAATTGCATAAGCTGATCAATATATCTGCATTTTGTGTATGTTCTTGAAACTTATCACAGATAATATTGGCCTGTCTTAAACTGATACCCGGAACTTTTGCTAATTCTTCCGGCTGACCATTTAATATATTCATGGTATCTTCGCCAAAATAATCAATAATCTTTCTTGCGTTTTTCGTTCGTATCCCTTTAATAATCCCGCTTGCAAGCCATTTCTGCCATGAGTAGATATTTTCAGGTATTACGAATTGATAAGAAATAGCTGAAAATTGCTTTCCATATTTTTTATCCCTTACATAATATCCGAGTATACGAATACTGCTTTTCAGAGGAATCTGTAAAAATTCTCCTTTAACAATAATAGAATTTGTTTTCTTACGAAGAACAAATATCATAAATCCTTTTTTGTTATCATAGATAATCTTATCGATACATCCAGATATCCATATCATCTGTTTATTTTCTATAGACATGATTTTCTCCTTGTATTTTGTCGATGCACTATAACTACTATTCGCAGTAGCTTACTTCTTATATTCCTTATTATTAGTATGATATTTTGAAGATGGTTTTAATTTTTCTGTATAAGATTTTTGTTGTACTAATCCATAAAAGCAAAAAACACAAGGGAAATAGAAAAAATTCTACAGAAAAAAGATTTAAAAATTTTTCTTTCATACTATAAATATAGAAAAAATTATTAATATACACGAAAGAGGTGGATAAAAATGTACGAATCTGAATATTATATATATGACATTATAAAAAACAACCCTGTACTCACAAAAAAGGATTTAGACAAACTGATATTAGAATATAAAAAAACAGGAGACAATTTAATTCATGACAAAATTATTCTTTCCAATGCAGGCCTTGTATTAAGAATTGCTCAGAAATTTTCTTTTGGATGTCCTGGTATAGATATTGCTGACCTTTTTCATGAAGGAATTAAAGGGCTTATTGAAGCTCTTGGCCGATTTGAGTTATCCTATCAGACAGCCTTTTCTACATATGCTACTCCATGGATAAAAAAATATATCCGAGAATTTGCAAACTCCTCAGAAATGATAATACGTCCCTTTCGTATCGCAGAAGCCAGAAAGAAAATAGAGCAACTTTGTCGGGAATATTATCTTTTATATAACAGGAAACCAACAATGGAGGAGATAAAGAAAAGTACAGGGTATAAAGGGGTTCTTCTTGAATATGTATTAACGGACTGGAACCAACAATGTTTATCACTGGATAAAGAAGCCATAACAGAGCAGGAAGAGAATATAACATTAGGAAATCTAATTCCATCTGATAGAAATATTGAAAATTATGTCTGTAATAAGGATATGAAAAAAAGAGTATCCATTCTACTTAGGAAAATTCTATCTGAAAATGAGCTTTTTGTAATTGAACAATTATATGGATTAAATGGAAAAGAAGTTTTAAGCGGCAGAGAAATAGGAGAAAAAATGGGATTTACCCATCAGAGGGTATATCAGATTAAAAATATAGCCTTTAAAAAGCTAAAACGGAATATAGAGTTTAAATCTTTGATGGATTTTTTATAATGAAATAACTAGAGTTGTTCTCTGTTAAAAGTTTGAATCTATCGTAATGAAGCCTCCGCGCCCATGCGATGCATAGCTCCTATGGACGTGGTACTCTGCCTAAGCTGATAGAATAACCACACCCATAAGAAGACGGCTAAATAGGTGTGGTTAAAAAGAAAAAGTGAATTGTTTTAATCCACAGTCGGTAAGTTTAACGGAGCCTGAATATCGGGAAAATCCGACTGTTGCTTAAGTCTCTTGTCAGTGGGGGATACCAATCTCTCTCCGCCCACCACTGACACTTAGTGAAGGTATGCATCGGTGATACCAACATCCACACTAATGATAGCAGGATACTCTCTGGTATCTACGTCTTTTCTCAAAAGACAGGTCAGCTTCAGAAATCCTCGGCTGTGATTGAATTACCGAAGATTCCCACTTATCATCCTAAAATTGATTATATTTTGTGTATAAAAGAGCTTAACGGGGGCTAAAAGGACTTAAATGGTATCTTAACTTATCTTTAGTTACGTTTATCTTTTTCGTCCATTTTCTTCAATTGATCCACTTTTACATCCACTTTCCGTCCATTTTTCACTTTTTTTCAGTACAATCATTATTTTTAGTCAGTATACTGGAACCTACTGATCTTTATTAGGATTTTAAAAGGGATTTTTTTGGATATTAGAATATAATTTTTAAAAGATAATTAAGAGGACTTTTCGAGAGATACTTGGATTTTCTTAGATTTTAAAAGGATTTTACATGGAATATGAAAAGAAAATTATAAGAGGATGAAAAGAGGATTTGAATAGGTTAGTCAGATTACTGACTGCTTATTCTAATAATTATTTTTTTAGTCAGTTTACTGTAGTTTTATCTTGAGATAATGTTCTTCGATTTTAGTCAGAATACTGGATAATAATATTTTTCCGGCGTTATAGAGAATTTTATTGAACATGGTCAGGGTGCTTAAGGTAGGCTGGGGAGGTTTCCCGATACGGAAAACCATAGTTCAGGTAGGTATTTGGTGCAAAATTGATATGTTTTTATAGAAATATGATAGGAATTCTATAAGGTCCAATATATATCCTCTAAAGAGGGTGGGTTTCCAAATACCTTCACTTTCTAAAAAATTAGTCAGTTTACTGTATATCATTTTCTCAATACAGTGATAGCCTTAAACATAACAAAAAAAAGGCCGGATAAACCAGCCTTTTCTCATTGTTTCTAAATTTACTTTTTACAACATAAATGATCTTACAACATCAATAGATTTGTTCAGATACTGTGCAATCGTCTCAGCAGACAAACCATTTTTTTGCATACTACGGATATTTGCCTGCATTTCTTCAGTTTTACCTTCTGCCTTGCCCCGAGCTTCACCACGGGCTTCACCCCGAGCCTCACCTTGAGCTTCACTTTCTGCTCTTGCCTGTCTAAGCAAACTGTCTGCAAATCCTAACATGTAGTCTCCCTCCTTCTCTAATTCTTCTGGCCACTCAATATTGGAGTAAGTACGTATCCCTGACAGATCTGCTTTCATCAGATTATTCAGATAATCCAGAATCTGCTCATCTGATGATTCATCTCCCCTTCGTATCATGATGATATCGATCAGGTCATAATCTTCCTTTGGTTCTTCCACATGCCCAATAAGGTCTCTCTTTGCAATATAATATTCTGACACTGTATTTTGCAACTTTTTAGGCATTTTCTTATTGTTGCATATCCAGATGCAGTATACCTTCTCGACACTGGAATAATCCGTTATCTCAGTCAGGATACCAAGCTGTTCGCTAATCTCCCTTGCAGCATAGTATATGCTCCGTTTAGGAATAGGATACCCTGGACGATAATCATTCTGTAGTTCTACATCAAAATGAAGATAGATACTGATATTTGTCGATAGTTTGAGATTTCTTGCTTTAAAATGCAAGTCATATCGTATGACTTTTTCCTCGATCGAACTTAATTCTGTGTCTTCTCCCTTAATCTGCATACTCTTGATATCGGACACGGGGATTTCCTCAAATGCGATATCATCCATACAAGCGATGATTTCTTCTAAGCTACAGTCCTTATACTCTGGCACGACCATTTTCAGAATCGGTGCCATGATCTCTTTGTTTCGAAACATCTGTTTTACAAGATTGTCGTACATCTTTTCGGCTTCTTCTGTCGAAATAGATGCGATTAATTGTTCTGTCTCACTTCGCATTGAATCCCTCCTTTTTAAACAATCGTAGTTTATCAGTTGGGAAGAATTTTCTTTATTATACCACAAGATTCATCTCATTCTCAATAAGACCAATCTATTTTTGATGATTTTCCTCCCCATTTAGAAACAATGACTATCATTTATCCCTCCTTCTCGTCAATATTTGCTTCTACAGATAGGATGATTTTTCGACTACCAAACAAAAAAGGCCGGATAAACCGACCTTTTATCACATCATTATAAATTGATTCCATGTATCGCATTTTCATATATAAATTGTTTTAATTCATCAGGCTTTCCAGTGTTATAGTATTTAAGTAGAACAGCATTAAATTGCTCCATATACTTATCTGTAATCGTCATGATACCTGCTCCTGCTGAAACCAAAATTTTGTTTGCCAACATTAAACTGGTGCGTTTATTTCCGTCCCAAAAAAATTGTCCTCTGGTTCCCCATACAAAAACTTCTAAAGCCTTGTCCGTAGCAGACATATCGCTATTAGATAAGATATGATCTAATTCCTTTATAACAGTTTCTTTTTCTGGAATAGGTGGTACATAATCTGTACCAGATATGCCTACCGTTCCTGTTCTCAATTTTCCCCATTCCAAAGCTTCATTTCTGGCAATATATTCATTTAATTTACACCAATACGCGAATGTAATTAGTTCTTCTACCGTATGGAGTAGATATTTCCAAGCGTCACGCATATTTAAGATCGCCTGAATATCATCCAGCTGTACGTTTGGGACATTAACTCCATTCAGGATTGTTTGTGTCTGTGGAAAAGTGACTGCTCTATTCTCCATTTTCATTCCACAATACACGTTCTCATCCCATTTTTTCTTAGCCAGAAATATACTTTGTTCAGATGTTAGATGATATTTATCCTCAAAACTTGACATAACAATTTCCTCTTTTCTATTTTCTTATAAACATTATAGCATTCCTGCATCAGATTGTCATGTTTTACCTATGACGAAAGAAATCACATCTGGCTTCTTTATGGAAATCCTCTTCTGCCAGGTCATATTCTTTTTTACAATTTTTTGAATTAGGATAACATTTCATCTTTTTGCGGTTTGCATGAACGCAGCACCTACAACCGGCACATTTTCTACCTTTAAAATCATTTTCCATTATACTTCTTCCCTTCTGTAAATTATTATTCAGTCTTAAGCAATTCCTTAATATTGATATTATTCTTATGAGTCAGAACAATATATTTAAGATTATAAAGGAATGACGAACCCTTTTAAATGATATTTTCTAGCTATGTCGATCATATTTTGTGTTCCTTTTGTCCCTTTATCGAACGCTAACAAGGCATTAGCGTATTCTGCCATTTCCCGGTTCCGTATTGGTCCAGCAGCTTTTCCGTATTTTTCCCAATCTGCTTGGAAAAGCTTGAATGGGATCTGGTGCAAAAAAGCATATTCTTCCGCCAATTTATCTACGCCAGATGCTCCGCCAGATACAATCTCATCGATTCCGAACTTCCCTTGAAACGTATGGATATCGCGAAATACTTTTTCTTGGTCATAGTAATCTCTTGGTCCTGCAATGATTAAACGTATCATGATTTCCTCCTTGTTTTAATCCACAGTCGCTATAAAAATAATGACTGACATGTTGAATTATTATTTACATCCCTATATATGGATTTGTCGATATTTTTTCTTTTCTCATAGTTTCTTGTTTGATATAGCATCCATAGTAAACATAAGAATCATGAATCCAATCTGATGGCAAAAAAGAAATGTCTCTTAATTTCTTCACAACCTGTCCTGAATCTTCAAATCCATGGTTTATCATATCTATCTTATGCTGTTTTTTTTCACTATCTGATGCATAATAATAGTGTTCTTTTGTTGTAACAACCACCGCATCATTAAAAATATCCCGGATAATCTCTTCCTTAAAATGTTTCATCACTGACCCTCCTTTTTTGCTATAATATCTCTCCTTGTTCTTCCTATTTCTTTTTAATGCTTCTTCTAATCCAACACTTCAAAAACATAAATATTGTTTTCCGTTATTACTGAGCAAGCATCCTTTCTCCATGTGCTGCTGATTGCAGAGATACATAAACTTTTTCCATTTTCTGTGGTGAACATCATTTGTCCTGTCCCATAAGCAAGATCGGCACTCATTAAAGGGGTATCAATAGGTACAAACTGATTTTTCTCATGTGAAAAGCCTAGTTTCCGTCCAATTTTCTCCATTATTTCCTTATTTGTACTGTAGATAAGTGTTACTTTTTTGAAATTATAATACATTTTTTTTATTCTCCATTCTTTCCTATTTTTTTGAAACAATGATGTGATAAATTATTTTCCTCCTTTCCATCATTAAAACTGTTTCATTAATAGGATGCTGTTTTTACTAAAAAACAAAAAAGGTGCCACAGTATTCTGTGACACCTAAATTCATTATCTGAAACAAAAACGTTTCATCAAACGGACTAATTCTGCATCAATCCCTTCTGGTTCAGTTATAATACAGTTCTTTTCGTACATTTTAACAAATGTACTTCTTTCTGAATCATCTCCAAAAAATATGCTGATAACAGAAATACCTGCTTTTCTTGCTTTTCTTACTGCATCATTCACATCCTTTTCTCCATCATTCTTCTCATAAGCACTTGGAAGCCCATCAGATAAAACAATCAATATCTTTTTTCTTTCTGGCCGGTGTAACAATTCCTCTGTAGCAACACGAATAGAATAACCATCTTTATTTCCGCCATTTGCATAACAATGAGTCAAAAAATTATAACTTCCGTTACTGCTTACCTTTTCAGACCAGTTTTTTAAAACTTGATGTCTGACTGAGTAACAATCATCTGCATTAAAAGCAACAATCTTCAATGGCATAACATCCTGAAAAGCATGCTCAATCTTTGAAAGAGCCTTGCAGCAATTTTCTTGCCGATTTCCTTGCATAGAACCTGAATTATCTGCCAGAAAATATGCACACCCATCAAACTCTGATACTTCTCCTTTTTTCATAAAACAATCCATTTGATTCATTGCTAATTTATATGCCATGGCAGCATCTAACTGTCCGGTACGCCTGCCCCGAAGAATCGGTTTTTGCATGTTATGAAAAATTTTTTCTACTTTTCTCTTTAAAACATTCGCTTGTCCTTTTAATTCAAACGGCATTCGTTCGTTTGCTGGATAGGTTCGAGCTTCCTCATTTAGATTTATTTGTGTATCGTAATGAGTATTTACATCTTCTAAGTCTGGCAGTGAATCATCATCTACTGCTTTTTCCTTATCAATAAAATCTTCTTTTCTTTTTTTATTTAATCTTTCACCAATATACACATCTCTCACAGCATCTGCTATCTCATCATCAGAGGCAGCTTTAGCTGCAGTGATTAAACCATCCATGCATTCTTCTTTTTCCGGGCTATCTCCAGTTGAATGATTTTTCTGATTTATAGAATTTTTTTCATCTTCTTGTGAAGAATTTAATTCTCCCTCAAGTTCACTTTTTCCAAATAGAACTCCTGAACTTCCAGAGGAAGTTTCCTCATTTCTGGAATCCGTTCCCTCAAAAGAAGAAGAGCCACATTCTTCTATTAGAAAAGATAAAATTTCAGACAGAAGTTCTTCTAATGGAGTAAGTTTGCTGGCCTCGATAATTTCGACAGCAAGTTTTTTACATATAGCTATCGCACATTCCATACATCCACGACAGTTTGCTGATGCAACACCAGCTGCGATATCACTCATTAAAGAATGAATTAATATCTGCGGACGGGAATCGATTGGACAGATTTTTGTGAACCCTTTCTGGTAAATAGACATTGTTGCCAGATTTAAAATCTGATTTAATACTAATAGCAAATATGTTCTTGGGTCATCAAGATTCTGAACAAATGACGGCTCTACTTCATTCTTTTTCCAATCTCTTCCACGAAAAGCGATCATATAATCTTTAAATCCCGGACGTTTCACACATCGAATACGCTCAATTCTGCCATCTTCCAATGAATTGGCAATGAAATGTACAAATTGTTGTAAAGAATTTGTACTGATATGAAAACCTTTGGCAGCCAATTCCTTAATATATACTTCATAGTCCGCTTCTTTACGAAATACCTTCCTTTTGGTTTCTGTTTTATCCGCATACTCTTCCAAGATTACCTGAAATCCTCTGTTCATTCCATACATCCAGGCTCGCTGTGAAGTTGAACGTACATGTTGGACTTCATGCCCTATAAGGAATAAAACGGAACGTAACAGGGATTCTTCATCATTTTCTTCAAGTTCGCTAATACCGATATGGATGATGGAATGATCCGTATATGAACCCTTATCTAATCGTATCTCTAACTGCGGGATTTTATTCCTGTCAGCCAAAGCCATTTTCATATAGGATTCACAAAATGGATAATATCTCCGTATCCACACTTCTTTTTCTTCTAATGTAATCATATATTTCCCTCTTCATTATCATAAAAGTAACCTTTTATTTAATCTTTCTTTTGTTTAGTCCTCTGTCTGGGAACAACTTTATCATCTACGATTTCATAATCTCTATGGATTTCGTGAATTTTTCTTAATGCTTCCTCTTTAGAAAAGAATACGCTTTCCCCTATTTCTGTAGCTTCTATTGATACAGTTGAATAAGGTCCAGCTGAAACACTAAGATACAGCTGTGAGTCTTTGTAAATATACTCAAACAAATGACATTCTTCTATATCCTCTTCCTCTGGATAGGGAACATTATAAAAATGATAAACCATTGGGCAAGAAACACCATCTCGGATGATTTTAGTCGGAAGTTCAATGAGTCTTTCTTCACTCTTTGCTCTCTGATACGCTTCCCATTCATCGACAGTCTCATTTGTAAGCAAACGAGCCTTAAAAGGATGTTCTTCCTGTTGAGAATTATACTGTTCTAATCCAGAAACAAAGGTCTCTAAAAGTTCTTCACCTTCGCCATATATTTCTTTCATACGAGTTTGCAGCTCATCTAATTTTTCTGCTTTTTTCAGCAGATTCTTAAAATTTTCTTCTGTAATCCCTACAAGCTTTTTGTCTTCATCCAATACACCAATTGTTATAATATTATATGTTTCTATCATTATTTTAATTCTCCTCTTATTGCTTCTATAAAGTAATCTTTTCCCGGACTAACTGCATGAGCTGCAACCGGTCATCTACAGGGCAGGTATCAATAACATGAATCTCAATCTGTCTTTTCAAGGTAGATAAACCCGGTACCTGTGCAACACCTTTTAACCCCCGGATAAATCCACGGATATTTAAGCAGGAATTCTCAACCATTCCTTTTGTAACAGCAGCGTATAGCGTTTTATACAACTCATCTGTCTGTTTAAAATATGCTTTATCCAGTCGATCTTTTCCAACCGTTGCTTCTAATTGTGCTTTTATACTCTTTGGATATGGGAATTGGATACAGCCAAATCGAGACATTGTTGCATCATTTTGTTCGCATACCCCTGTATAATCAGCGTTTTGTGTACCAATCAAGATACAATCTGGATTAATTTCCAGGTGTCCATAACCAGGAATATCAATAAATCCTGTGTTATCCGTTAATTGATTTGTAAACGAGGCGAAGAAATTTGCTTCAGCCATATTCATTTCATTAAAGCACATAACACCTCCATTTTTTATCCATTCCACAAGGCAAGATTCTTCTTGTACAATAGAAACGGACGAAGCTTTTGCTCTAAGATATTCATATTTTGCAGCTTTTTCTACAGTGGCAGGAATCTCCCGATTTCCTGCAGCGACCTGTAAATATGCATCTGCAAGTTCTTCCGTTAACAATTCTGCTGCACTATTGTCTGTGCTTTTTGTGCCATAGATATCATCTGCCGTCATGCCTCTGTTGAAAGTTATCATGTAATATGGCATATTAAGGCACATTGCCAATGTTTCTGCACATACATTCTTACCTACAGATTTATCCCCCTCAAAGATTGTTGCTGAATTTGTTAAAGTATTCAGCAGTGCCAATGCAAAAATAGATGCATCTTTCGATTTCGGGTCAGGGTCAATATAGAATGTTTTTGGTACAGAAATTGATTTTTCAAATTTCCGATACCGTAAAAGTATCTGCCGGATCAATTCTTCTGGGCAGCGGTGTGCTTTCATCACATCAATATTCCTTTTTAAATCTTCCTTTGAGCAAATACCTTTTTTAATGATTTTCTTTTTTATTTCTTCCAATGTATCTGAATCCTTTACTTCTACCGGAGTTACCATCTCTTTTTCTGTTACCTCAATCACTGCATGAAAAAGATTGTTCTCGCAGCTTTTTAGCTGGATTTTGTAGGATACGTCTGAATCTGATAAATGTTCTAGCAAATCCATATCTCCTTTCTCCAACATACCGATTCCATTTTCTTTCTTTTGTTCTTCTGCAAAAAACTCCCATTTTCCGAGTTCATCATTGAATGCTGGAATAATCGGAAGCGGTAAAAGTTCTTCTTTCGGGCAGTTTTCTAATGCTTTAATCATTTCCGCTCCCCTTTTATACATCATTGTTTTACGGATTGTGATTTCTTCTGTTATTTGTTTCGTCTTCATTTGTTTTCCTCCTGGTATATCCTCTGTTTCATTGTTTGATTGCAAAAATCTTTTTTTCTCTCCTTTTTTTCTTATATTTCAGATAATTTTTCTCCATACATCTTTGATCATCTGATAATAATAAGATGACCGTTTCAAATACCAGATAAAAAAAATGCACCCGCTGATTGCGGATGCATCCTAAATACTATCTTATTTTTGTTCTACTGCCCAGACCGCTTCTCTTAAGAAAATATTTTGAACCCGGGTATCAGGGATACTTTTTCCATTTCCTTTAGAACCATAAGCATATCTTTGTGCTACAACATAAAGCTCATCTCTTGCTCTTGTGGCAGATACAAAAAATAAACGTCTCTTTTCTTCTATATCCTTTTCATCTCTAAGATTTTTATCATGATACTTACTGATCTCATCAATGACGATTGGCCACTCCATTCCTTTGGAAGAATGAGCAGTCGTCAGAACAACACCAGGATAATCTTTACATCTCTTGGCTGCCTCTCTTTCTCCATACACTCCGAAATCCAGCATATATTCCAGCATCTCTTCATAAGTATCCCAGACAAGCACTTTTTTCAAGAAAGCTTCATATACCTCATCACTTACCTCTTTATGCCCTTTAAGATATTCAAGATAATTTATCAACCAATTTCTCTTCACTGCATCATCTACATCTGAATAAAAAGATGAAAGTGCTGTTTTTTGCTTTTCTATAAATGAAAGAATCTCTTCATCCGTTTTCTTCTCCAAAATCTCTGAATTATTCACAGCATTTAGATAAACAAACAGATCCTTCGTAGCTGTATTATCCGCCAGATATCTTGCCAGTGATAAAGCTCCCTCAATACGGGAATTACTGAACATCGGCTCTGGATTTAACATGATCCACTGAATACCTTCTTCAGTCAATCTTGTTCCCATTTTTAAAAGCTGGCTTCTGGTTGAGGCGATATAGGCAATATCCTCTAAAGGATGTCCTTCATCTATCTTTTCCTTAATGATAGAAACGATATGATCCTCTTCTTCATTTTTCTTTTCAAAAGCTTCCACAATAACAGACTCGCCTTTTTCCCTGGTAGGGATTAAGTCTTTAACTACCCTGTTTTTGTTTAATGAATTGATCTTATTTGCAAAATCAATAATACTTTTTGTGGAACGATGATTTTCAAGCAGATAAAAATCCTGCACTCTTTCTCCTAATTTTTCTTCAAATTCAATAATAAACTGCGGGTTAGAGCCACGAAAACCAAAAATACTCTGTGAATCATCTCCTACAACAAGGAAACTTTTGAATTCCAAAGAAGAATTGATGATATTTTTTAATATCTCAAACTGTAACTGTGAGGTATCCTGAAACTCATCTACAATAATATGCTCAAACCCATAATCCTCAAAATAAAACGGGTTCTTTTTCAAGAGTTCAAAGATAAGAAGTTCCTGATCAGCATATTCGATCAGACTACGTTCTCGTAACTGGTCATCGTATTCTCCATACAGTTCAATCAATGCGGCGGCAGCAGTTTTCGCAATATCATAGCTCTCATTTTTCATTTTTTCCCAAAGAACATCCACGTCAGATTCATTGGAGAGATTTTCTCTTTTAATGATTTCAAATGCTTTTTTTGCAGTAGGCAATGCGCCTTTTACAAATGGCATGTTCATGTTAAAGTTACGATAATCGAGATCAGCTACAACATTATCTTTTAACATCTCTGCTACGATCTTTGACTGTTCGATATCATCGATCAGACGAGGTTCTTTCTCAAATCCTAATTCTTCGTAATTTTTATGTATGATCTTATCACCAAAAGAATTAAAAGTAGTAACTGTTAAGGTATCCAGATTTATATTTAATCCGAAATCTTCACAGTATAAACCAATTCGTTCCTTCATCTCTGCCGCTCCCGTATTTGTAAACGTCAATAAACAGATTTTTGCTGGATCTACTCCTTCTGAAAGCAAAAACGCTGTTCTTAACGCAACACACATTGTTTTTCCAGCTCCTGCTCCGGCATTCACCCGAGCAAATCCTTTACGGAATCCAATGACTTTTTCCTGTGCCTCTGTCAACGAGATGCTGTCGAGACTTTTCTGAGTCAATTCTTTTTCAATATATTCTGGGGGTTTTGTAAAGTTACATACTGCATTTAATGTACAATGTTCACAACTTTCTGGATCACACTCCTGCGACTGAAAAAATTCCAAAAACTCCTTTTTAAAGTTAGCATCAACTTCTGTTTTTCTGTTTGGATCAGCCGTATAGTATACATCTGAGAGAGTAAGTACATTCTTTGATTTATTATCAAAAAAATCATCCTCTCTTATATCTTCTACTTTGTCTCCATTTCTGCGTAGATAATAATAAGAAGCTTCCACATTGATCACTTTTTCATCACGTAAAAAAGCCATTGTCTCTGCCACTTCTTTTGCATACATTAACATACAGTACAGTTCCAGGCAGGTCATAACACCTTTATCTTTCTTCTTCGATCCCTTTGAAACATCAGGCTTACCCGGACGTATACGGACAACTTCTACATATGGTTCTGTTGTATGATACGTTTCTACTTTTCTTCCTACTTTTGTTTTTCTGACATAGGCTTTATATCCGGAAAAAAGATAATCTGCTTTAAAAGAAACATTCATAAGCTGAAACGGACTGACCATTTTTCGTGCGAGATGTTCTGGCTGCCTCGTCTCCGAATGAACATATCGTAATATCTGTCTCCACGATTCTTCCAAATGTCGTCTTTCTGTCTCCGGAGTAGCATAACCAACTTTATCAAAGGCTTCTTTCAATTCTACTAAAGCCTCATCTTCCGTTTTCTTCTGAAATAACATATCATTAATCGCCTTTTTTATTGCAACGGATTTCTGATATATGAGAGAACTGTTTTTCCCTTCATCTAATCCTGCAATCAATTTTTCATGATCATGATAAAACTGGCACCGATATGTTCCTTTTAACTTTTTACTTTCAATCTCTAACATCTTATATATCCTCCTATAACAAAGGCATATCTCGATAGTATATTTCAAACCTCCTTCCATCTATATATTTGCCTTACAAGTAGGATGATGGTTCTTATGTGGTAATAAAAAATATATTGAAAAGAAAATCCGATTTAGTGATACCTCCCCGAACGACTGGCGTCGGACGGGGCTTCCCAACTTTTAGAGCCGGGAGTTCCATTATCCACCACAGGAGAGAGCATCTTCCTTGTCTTCCACAGATGCATCAGATATCCCGCATCAGAAGCACTGATGTAGAATTTTTATTGCTCTTACCATACGACCCTCCTTATTTCATTATGCAAGCAAAAATAAATCCTCTAATTTTTGTGGAGCAAGTTTTATGATTTCTTCAAAAGACCATGTTTTCGTATCCTTATTGAAAGTCGGATTTTTCATCATTTTTGCATAATTTATTCCGGTTTCCATTCGTTTATCACCATTTTCATTCATAATACCCCTCCAACGATAAGTCATCCAGCTTCCATCGTCTGTTCTTTCGTTACTCGTTAAAATGAGTTCACCGTTTTCAGGTATATATCGAATCCCCAGTCCACACACTGGATTCATTTCTGTAAGATTTATCTCGATTGGAAACTTAATATTAATCAGTGTATCAAGAAGGCTATAATGTATGGAAATCAATAATTTCTGTTTTCCATCCTGTAAATCCAAAAAGTATGGATAACCAATCTTACTCAATCGTCTGCCATATTTCCTTGAAATCGTATAGTATTCTTTATTAGGATACCGATGGTTAAGCTTACAATCCATAAATGGATATCCATCGATACCAAAGCTGAACTGAAAATTAGAATCACAGATATTTTCGAACGGGAGATAAACTATACTATCGAATACGATACAACCCTTATGATTATAAGTAACTTCGTCTCCCAATTCTTTCACTATTAATTCGTCATGCACAATACCAACCTCCTTATTCTATTGCTTCAATCGTTATTTTCTGATATAATCAAATTGTCATCTTATAGAGATGTGGATTGAAATTATCTTTTTATCTTAATTTCGTCTAAGGCAATTCCTCATTAGAATTGCCTTTTTTCTTTAGTGCTTTTCCATTTTTGATATCTTTCCTTTTTATTTCCGCAGCCCACTGCCCAGCATAAGCAAAGAATAAAATTAATATTAACAAAATATTAGTATCCAATACACTCATTAATTTCTTTAGGAGAACAAAATCTTTCAGATATGGAATCATTAAAATTATCAGCAATGCTAAAACTTTTGAAATGAATGAAATACTCTTTACAATCTTACTCTGTTTTGCGAAAGTATCAACAGCCTTTGGTATACTTAATATTAATACAATTAATGCAGCTACAAAACTAATCTCATCTTCCAAGGCTATCACATGGTTATACAGTAAACCGTGGCCGTTATTGACTATATACAGGAACAACATGACTATTAAAAGAAACATGATCAACAATCGCTGCTTATTTCTCATACATATATCTCCTGTTCATTTAATTTATGATTGATATTTAATCTCATAAGCGTCATACAGATCATCTCTACCCTCAATATAACGAGACAAGTCTCCTGAAATTGCCTTTCCATATTTTAATGCGATCTTAGGAACCATCATATATAATGTATTTTTTGCTCTCGTCACTGCCACATACATGCAACGTACATCCTCATTATCCTCTGGAGAACCAATATATCTGGCAGATGGCAGGATTTCATCGATACAATCCAATAAAATAACCGTATCATATTCCAATCCTTTTACGGAATGTATTGTCGATAAGACAAGTTTATCCTCTTCATTTTCTTTTGATTTTGCCGCATCTAACGTTGTTGCATCCAGAAAAGCCAGAGCAGAGTCATAATCTTTTGCCATTTCCTGAAGGATTGCGATATCCTCTTTATTCTTTTCAAGATCCTGTAAACTTTCTTCCCTGTCCGATTCAGAATCAACTTTTTTATTTCTAATAGCATTCTCTAAGGTTTTAGCATAATAAGCACAACTGCTTTTTAATATCTCTAAGAACTCTTTACCTTCCCAACTTTGGATCTCATCATACAATTTTCTGATATGCACTCCATATTTTTTTCGTTTATGACAATCATCTATTAAGTATTCCGGACCATATTCCAAACACTTTCGAGAGATGTTTCTTGCATATACCTTTCCAATACCAATATGTAACTGCAGAATACGGAACCATGCCAGTTCGTCAGATGGATTTGTATAGATTCTTAAAAATGCAAGAACATCTTTAATATGTGCCCTGTCCAGAAATCGGATTCCACCATATTTTTCAAAATCTAGTCCAGCTTTATTTAAAAGAACTTCTAATTCATAAGACTGGAATGAATTTCGATACAATACACAAATATCGTTATACGGGATACCTTCTGCATGTTTTGCTTTAATACGGTTTAACACAAACTCCGCTTCTGTTTTTGTATCATTAACACCGTACACTTTCGGAAGTTCTTGGCTGCTAAACTGTGCTCTTAAGTTTTTTTGATATCCTTCGGTTGCATTTGTCATAACATGATTTGCAAGGTTAAGGATTTCCTGACTGCTACGATAATTTTCTGTCAAATATATCACTTTGCAATTAGTATATCTTTTTGGGAATGATAGAATATTTTGTACATCCGCTCCTCGGAATTTATAGATAGACTGCATATCATCTCCAACGACCATAAGATTCTGATTGTCTTTACGGATTTTTTTAATGATACTATCTTGCAATGCATTCGTATCCTGATACTCGTCCACCATGATATATTGATATGTATCCTCAATCTTTTTAGCGACATTTGGATAGAAAGCAAGCATGGAATTGAATTTTAACAGGATATCATCATAATTGAGCAGATTATGTCCCTCTTTATATCTTGCCACTTCCTTTTTCAATGCAAGCAATTTTTTCTCATTTTGTCTGAATTTCCAGTAACGCTGTTCTGTTAATAAATCTTCTAATGAAATTCCTTTATTCACACAAGTAGACAGCATAGATGCAAACACTGTACCTGTTGGCATATTACTCAATCGCTGAAAATTTAATTCAGTTTTTGCAATATCGATGATATCCGCTTCGTCAGGGCTGGAAATGATCGAGAAATTTGGTGAGATACCAGCAAATGAAGCATAAAAGCGAAGCATCTTTACACAAAAAGAATGGTAAGTGCAGGCAGTGATTCCGCATTTTCCTTTTAACATCTTCCCTGCCCTCTCTTTCATTTCGGCAGCGGCTTTGTTAGTAAAGGTAAGAAGCAGGATACTTTCTGGACTGACAGCAGTTTCAATAAGATGTGCCACACGATAAATAAGTGTTCGTGTTTTTCCCGTGCCTGCACCGGCTAATAATAATGCTGGACCTTTATCGTGCATTACTGCTTCATATTGTTCTTTGTTTAATTCCTTTTTGTAGTCAATCATATGTTTTTCCTTTCATATTGTATCTATTTGATGATAAAAATTTTCCTCATATATAGTATGAAAGAATATTATGGAAACAGATTTTTCTGTACAAGATTTTATCTAATAAGATTATAAAAAAAACAGCAGAGGAATTTCCTCTGCTCAGACTGTAGACAAAGCTGGTGCTGGAGATAATCTCCAGCACCACTTTTCTATTAAAAATAACTTTTCTTTTATTTCTCGCAAAATAGTATAGGCAGTTGAGAATCTTCGTCCTCTTTGTGCCAGTATCCTGGCTAGCTTTTTCAGATTCATACACGCAAAAGTTAGCCCCGCCTTCATTTCCATCCGGGCTTTCCCTATGCTTTGTGTATATCGGAATCCGTGTTGTTCCTTGGCTGTTCCAAATATCCTTTCGATTGTTTCTTTCCTTAACTCATAAATCTGTTTGTTGCCAAGTGTATGCCGGATATCCTCCGCTTTCTCCATATATCCTTCCCACACATGGCGGGTGACCACTTTTATATGTTCTTTACTTTCCGTACATCTGTGAAGATTTGGACAGCTGGCACATGTTTTTCCGCAGCTCCTGTACTCTCTGTAACCTTCCCTGTTTGTTGTATGATATGACAATATATGGTTTTCCGGGCATATGTAGCAGTCATAATACTCATCATAAACATACTCATACTTTCGGAAATAACCTTCCTTTGTCATAGGCCTTTTATATGGGAACAGAGGCTTGATACCATCTTCCAGCAATTCACGGGCAATCGCTGGTGTACGGTAACCAGCGTCTGCTATGATCATATCTGGTGAATACATTTTTATCTTATCATATAATGTTTTGAATGTCCGGCTGTCATGTTCGTTTCCGGGATGGATGCTGTATCCAAGAATCCAGCCGTGTTTGTCACAAGCGGTTTCCACTGCATAAGCAAAAACATGTTTATGCTCACCTTTACGGAACCATCCGCTTTCCGGATCCGTGGTACTGCATTTCTGTGTTTTAACACCTTCCGGGATTTCCTCTTCTTTTGTCATATCGCCGTTTCCGCCGCTGGATGGAGGATCGTTTCTATCTTTTTCTTTTAAAGGCTTTTTTCCATGTGCTTCACGATCTCTGGTGATTTCTTTCTGCAGTTCCTCTTCATACCAGAGAGCCTGCTCATGTGCAATTTTTTTACGCATTTTTTTACTGTTTGCACATGCTTTCACATGAGTAGAATCTACAAAGATATGTTCCGTGTCCACCAGTTTAAATTTCATACAATCTTCCAATATCTTTGCAAAAATCTGTTCAAAAAGATCGGTATCTTTAAAACGACGCGTGTAGTTTTTCCCAAAAGTTGAAAAATGAGGAACCGGATCCAGCATGTCCAATCCGAGAAACCATCTGTAAGCAACGTTTACTTCTATCTCTTTGATGGTCTGCCTCATACTTTTAATTCCATAAAGATATTGAATGAAGGGGATCTTGATCAACATGACAGGGTCCATGCTTGGCCTTCCGTTATCGGGGCAGTATTTTTCTTCAACAAGATCATATATAAAAGTCCAGTCAATGGCTTTATCAATTGAACGCAGCATATGGTTTTGGGGAACCATGTCATCCATACAGAACATTATCATCTGTTCCCTTTTTTTATCTGAATTTTTTGTCATCATAAAAAAACACCGCCCTTCTGATATTTCTATTATACCAGAAAAACGGCCATAAATGTAGAAAAGCCCGGCTTTTGCCGGGACTTTGTCTACAGTCTGAGCAGAGGAATTTCCTCTGCTGTTTCCACCATCCACCATCTTGCAATCACTTTCCACCAAAATATTTTGCAAAAAATCCAATTCATTTTCTTTTAGTCTTTTACAAATTTCTGCATCCAGTTCTTCTTCTGTGACATCTGTCAGTTGTTCTGGAGAAGAAATTAATCCCCATGCACATTCTGTATCGTATACAATCTTTTTTGTTTTAATCCACAGTCGGTAAGTTTAACGGAGCCTGAATATCGGGAAAATCCGACTGTTGCTTAAGTCTCTTGTCAGTGGGGGATACCAATCTCTCTCCGCCGACCACTGACGCTTAGTGAATTTTAGATAATTCCTCCCTACCTACTAATGTTGAGGGAGAGGAAGCCTTATATTATTTTGTTAAAATTATCATCATATGGATATCCGTAATGTCCATACCTGCAATCATCATATTTCTTCATTTCAATTCTTTTCCTTTCTTTTTTCTACAATATCTTTCTTCCAGCATTAATGGGTAATTAGATTCTTCTGATTCTTCCCATAATAGGTATTCACACCAGTTTGATTCTTCTTTTTCCACCCAACTTACCATCTCAAAAATTTCAGAAAACGGTTCCCCATTATTTCCTTGATTCCTATTCTGTATAAGAGAATACTTAGCATGATCTTTAATTTCAACAAGAACCTCTTCCACTCCCAATCTTTTACTTAACCGAACTAACCATTTAATAAATTCTCGGTATGTCTGAGCAAATTTTCGATCTCTCAAATTTCCATCTACGACCAAAATATATTCGCTCTGCATTTTTGTAGAAAGTGTTTCAAACGGCTTTTGTTCTCCAAATTCTGTATAGGAACACGACTCAGAATATCCATTTTTCTGTATACAATATATATTCATATCACCCTCGGAACCAGTTACTTTCGGAAGGTGATCCAACACAGTATCTAACAAATACCTCTTTTCTGCCTGTGTTCTTCCAAAAGGAAGCACTGTTACCGTACCATGTACAAAACTCCAATATGACATTTTTTCACCTCTTATTTCCTTTTCATCCAAACAAAATGTTTTCACATAATCGCTCTCCGAAGCTCTTTTTGTCCTTTCTATTCCACACTCTAACAGCATCGCAACAAATTCTTCATCAGATAACGAATCAAAAAATTCTCGTATATACTTTTCTCGTTCTTCCAGCATACTTCCTCATTTCTTTCTAGCAGCCACTTCTCTTGATACAACACCATATGATTGTAATTTTTTCCTGCAATTAACTGTCCAATAGTCGGTCAAAGTTCTTTGTATCTTTCTGGAATTTGCCAGCACACAATATCTTCATTTACCGATGAGATAAAGTCATTGATTGCCTCCCAGTCTGGTTCTTTTGGTAGTGTCGTAATCTCTTTCGCATGAATAAATCTATCTTCATATTTTTGAACTATTTTAAAAAATTCTGACATTATATTTCCATTTTTATCAATATATTTTCCGTTTCGAATGTCCAAAAGTAAATCCCTTTCTTTTTCTCTATAAGTAATAATTTCTCCTTTTTCAATAATATCCAAACCAATAAGATACATCCGGATTAAAAGTGAACATTCTTTTCCAATATTCTTTGCTTTTCCACTACGGATCAGCTTTAATTGATTCGTTACGGCACCGCCAAAAGACTTAATAGCTTTTTGTGTAAGGAACATTTTCTTATTATCTAAGATCCTCTGTCCAACCTCTGATATATAGAGATAATATTCTTTTTTTAATCCCAAAAGTTCAATCACACCTGGACTGCATTTAGTTAAAAGGCGAACCAATTTAGGGAAAGAATAAACAATAGTATCTGTTGGTTTATCTTCAATTTTCTCAAAATCCTTTCCAAGTAAGATTTCTCTTTTTGAATTAGTTGCACAACCTCGAATATCTACATCCGAATTTTTCGTATTAACACCCGTTCCATGGCTACCTGTCACTCCAAGCAGAACAATATTTTTTCCAAGATGTTCATTATCGCGAAGAAAATTATACTGTTTCCCTTTTGTGAGCTGTTTTATTTCATTAATATTCATATTTATAAATCTCCTTACCATGATTTTATCGTTATATTTTGAGAAGTTTTATATTCTTCCATTCCACATACTGTACATTTTCTAATATAAATGCTTCCAAATTCATATGTTTTTGTATTTATCCAGTTACCCCAAATATGTACATCTGCGGGCAATTTCTGATCTGGATAGTCTCGTTTGTGCCGAAAAATATATGTTTGCATAGATGGAAAGATAACCAATTCTGATGATTTGTGTAATCTCTTTTCATATATAGTATGTCAGAAATCTTGCTTATTCGATTTTTCTGTAGAAATATTTTTTATCTACCCCCTTTAGATCATCGGACAGATTTTACGAAAAAGATTTTCTGTTAAATATCTGGATAAAAAGCTTTTAAGTAATCACTTTCTTCTAGTTTTTTGACTTTTCAATACCGCATTCTATCATCATCTGAACAAATTCTTCGTCAGATAACGAGGCAAAAAAATCGTGAATATAAGCAAGCCTTTTTTCTAGTTCCAATGCTATGTTATTTTCTTCCTTTATCAGCCTTTTAGGAATAATTTTATGATCACCTTTCCCTCCATCATATACTTGATTCCATGCTTTTCCGGAGATATTTATATCTTTGCTCCAATCCCAGGAATTCATCATCCGCTTTCTCTCGATTATTGGATTTATGATTGCCGCATAGTCAGAATCCATATCAACATCATATTTTATACAAATACCGAGAGCACCAAAACCACAATACCGATAATAAACTTCAGGGATAACCGGACCAAACGGCCACGCTTCAAAGTCATCATCAAACGCTAACATATCGTTTTGCAAAAAATCTCGTTGAATGCAATAAAGTATCTTTTGTAACTGCAGGTTAGATATCGGGCATTGCTCTTCACGCTCCTCTTATTATTGGTTTCATAGCATAGGTTTAGGGCATACCCCTTCCAAGCCCTAGATCAATGAAATAGTTCTGGGTTCATGATACCTGAAAGTATTCCCGAATATATTTATATGGAAATGGAATAACCGTATACTGTTCATTTCTTACAAATGTTGCTGTTAGCATTGGCAGAATTTCTTCTGTTTTTAAGGTTTTTCCAATAATCTTTCGAATAGGATTGCTTCTTGCAACACTCCCATTGAGAGCTTTGGCGGAACCCACAAAATATTTGACAAGTTCACCAGACGAATCGCCAGAAATAGAATAATGGATATCTGTCATTGCATCCAGATCATATAGAGGAAGATTTTCTTTGCTTTTTGAAAAATTAAGCAGGATTCTATATTCTGCACGAAGATATTCATTGAAGCCTTCTCTTAATTTTCCTCTTCCAATATCTTTATAAAAAGCCTTTTTGTCTACATATTCTTCTTCTTTATTTTTCAGATTATTAAGAAATTTTTCGAAATCTTCTTTGTTTTTTTTGACTAACTCAGGAGAATCCTCTTTGAAATGCAGCAAGGCATCTATCATCTGTTCTTTATCTAATTCTTTGTCAGCTTTGAGTAAAAGAAGTTCCGCTTCTATGTCGTCAAATCGTGGATACACGCAAGCATTTGTCTTGTAAATCGTACATATATCATTGATATCCGTATAGAAAAAACCTTCTATATTTTCATCATATCTCTTTTCAGATTTCCTTTTATCGATCAATTCCTGATGATACCCTATGATATTTTTCCATTCATCTTTCCTTCTCATCCAACTTCTTCCTGCACAAGAATCAAAAGAAAGTTTTCCGTCCGGTGCAATAAAAACACGGTAATATGTATATTGGTCTTTTTTCTTCGTATTCTTTTCTGTATCATCTTTTTTAAAGGACACAAACGCCCATGTTTTTCCTGATTTACCTAATGTTTCTGACCAATTAAACGTGGTTAACTGTTTATTAACGATATCTTCTTTGATAAAAAGTTCTTGTATGATCGCATAAAATTCTGGATTTTTCTCTAAATCACATTTTTTATAGTTTTCAACTGTAATATGCTGAACAATACACTTGTTAAAGATCTCGTCATGCAGATCATTTTCCCCTTTGTAATAACCCTTATTATGTATGATGCGAAGATTATATGTGCCACTAGAAACAGAATCACCTAGTTTTGAGCCAACGCCATACACTTTTTTAAGAAATGCTTGAAAATCATCTGCGATTTTTTTTGATGTTTCCGTATTGCATTCATCCACAATTGCTATCTTATGTGAAGATAACCGCTTTGCAGCTTCTTTTTCATAAATTTTTGACTTATTTTCTTTGACTTTGATACTGTATTTTTCCCATTTTTTATCATGAGACATCATTTCTTCCATTGTTTCAAAGTTTATTTCAATGTAATCCCGAAGATAGGTTCTCACATCTTCAACAAACTGTTTTAACACACCCATCTTACTAGCTTCAAACTTTTCCATGTTTTCTATATTTAAAAATGGAACAGTTGACTTTGTATTCTTATTTTTCTTTACATATTTTGTACCTTTGTCTGTTTTTAAAGCCCGGCGGAAGTTGCCTGTCGATTTATCGAAAACATAGCCACCTGAATCTCCTGTATCTTTTGTAAAAGTAACAACTTTTAGTATCAGATGAAATGAATAATCAAGATGTATCTGGACGAAATATACTGTATCTTTGCTTTTCCATTTTGGGCTCTGGTAAAAAAGTTTTCCCATGATATTATTCCTGTGAAATATCTCACTTTTGTAAGGACGGAGAGAATTAAATAGTAATCTTGCTAGTTGAATATCTCCTTCTCCAAAATACTTTTCCCTCACTTTTTCATCAAATAATCCTTTTATCTGGCAGACAGTTATATCCGGAAATCTTTCCCTCATTTTCTTTTTAAACGCATAGGTACTTATTTTATCTTTTTCTAATAAGACCAAAGCAGTATTTCCATATATCCATTGTACCGCAGTGATATACTGCTCTTCCGATACGTTGTCCAGAACCTCTTGACTAATATATTTCTTTCCTTCTGCTTTCTGTTTAATCTGGTAAATATCAAAATCACGCTCAATTGTTTCATAGTCAAATTTCAAGTGCAACTTATTCGTTTGATATTCTCTCATCATTTGACCTCCTTTGCTAATTTTTCAATAGGTTTCGTGATAATATCACCGTTTTTTGTAATAAGTCCCGGTATCTCAATAATCCCGTCCGTGCTTTCTTTTATCTCATACTTTGTGCCATCTTCCACAACAATATTGATGATATAGACACGTTTTGCTCCAACCATTCTCATTTTTTGCCGTATCTTCTTTAATTCATTCTCCCGGTCTACCTGCATGGATTCATCCCAATTCTTAAAATCAACATATACTTCTTCGTTCAGCCGGAAATCAAATTTCTCAAACTTTTCTGGTTCCGTAATGTCTATCAGTTTGATACCCAACTCATTCTCAATTATAAACCGACCTGCAACCTCACCTAACGCACCTTTATAAATATTACGAAACATAACCGGGTTTAAAATTCTTGGCAGCATCTTAAAACTGGTTACATATCCTTTCTTTTTAAAATACTCTTTCATACCTTTATATTTAAGGATATATGGCAGTTTTGCTGCTTTTTCACTCATTTCACTCCAACCACGACAATTACTCTTATCCGCAAAACTGACTTCAACTCCATCCTGAAAATCGTTATATGCTTTAAAATAATATTTCTTTTTTCTGCCTGGAATATGGAAATAAAATTCGTTTAAAATATTGTCCGGCAATTTTGCTTCATCATAAAGAGTCGGATATTTTAATACCCATTCACGCATCTCAATCCAATTCCGTTGCTCTATAAGTTTCCAACAATTTTCTAAAAAATCATTAATCCAATCCAAACTACGGAAAGACGATTTATTCGCCTCTTCCCGTGCTTCTTCCCATGCCTCTTTTATAGAATCTTCTTTCGCTCTTTCTTTATCTCGGTTATATTCTTCTTTTAATTCTAGTATTTTTAGCATCTCTGGTGGAAAAAGGCACTGGCTTTCCTTTATATTTAGATCATCAACATTCATTTTCTTTAAAACATTCTCATTTACTAATATGTAAATATCTGGTGATTTAAGTGTGGTTCTGCAAAGCCGTCCAACAGCCTGCAGTACTGTCCGTGTAATAGAGACACCAATAGACTTAAGATTGTACTGCTTGCTTTTATTTTCTCCCAAAAAAGCTTCCTTAATCCATTTATCTTTATCTGTCTTTCCAATCTCTGATTGTACAAATAAATCTTCTGCTTGGAATATTTGCTCTGATATATTTTTATTTCGTTCATTTCTGTCAAAAGGCTGCCCAGAGTCAATACTTCTTCGAATGATATACGTAATTTCACCTAGATAGATTCCATCCAAATCTTTCTCTTTTCCCTTTCTCTTACCTGGCAGCCGTATAAGTCCTTCCGTATCTTTTACGTTATACTGTAAATTTTGCCCCTCAGCAAGTGTCTTATAAGAGGATATGATAATCACTCTTTTATGTTTATTCAATTTTTCTTTAAATTCTTTTTTCTTGTTTTTAAAATTTTTTGAATTCATGACTATGATTTCAATGTCATCACCTCTATAATCAGTATCTTCTTTTGCCGAATCTAAAAGTCCATTTAAAACTGTAGTATCCCACTTTTCTTTACCTTCTTCTGCTAAGATATTTTCAAGACACAAAAGAGTTCTCATATTACTTGTGCAAAATATGTGGAAAACATTAGCAATAGCCAAATACCGATTTTGTTTATAACTACCTTGTTTATCACTATCAGATATTTCATTTTTTATTTTTTGAACCAAAATTTTTCTGCATTCCTTGTTTTCAAAATAATTTCTTTCTGCACTGATTCTAAAGCCATGACATTTTATTTCTTTATTTTTATAAGGAATATTACGCTTAACTAATTCCGCAGCTATTTCGGTCTTTAATGCAGATTCTGTTATATGATAATCGGGTCCTAATTCTTCTTTTAGATAGTCAAGATTATAATTATTTAGTACTGTCTTAAATTCTGCACTGGCAGACATCCCAATAACAGAAGCCTTCCGTGCCATAGCGAGTAATATCTTTTCGGGTGTTGTTCTTATGCTTACAAAGTTAATATCTGTCTTATGGTTATGCCTATCCGCATCGACAAAACGATAATATTCAAAACCTGTCTGGTAAAAATCTTCTTTTTTAGATTTTAATTCTATTTTAATCTTATCTGCCTCATCGTACACCAGTTTCTGCTGATCCACTTTCAACTTAAAACACCCCATCAATGAGCTAAGGGCATTATCTTCTTGTAAAATATCCATAGGAGTCTCAGTCTTTTGGCGGTATATATTGACTACTGTTGCATACTGTTCTGCCCACTTTAGCAAGAAAAAGCGAAAATCACGAAGAAAATCATGAATATCTTTTAATAATGCACTGATAGAAATTGCCCCATTTATTTCCTCTTTTTCATCTACCTGCTGAATATCTATCCTATTTTTAACCATGTTCTCTATTCCTACAACAGAAAAACCTTTCTTGCAGATCGTATTAATCTGTCCATCGTGGAAAATAAAAGGCTGTTTTATATCATCCTGTTCCAATACTGTTTTATAATTTAGATTAAGTTTATAATCTTCCATGATTTTCTTCGCTCGATCACAAAACTTTTCATATTTTGTCCCATCCTCATCGATTCTTGTTTCTGCTTCCGTAACATAACGGTCAAAGTTTGTTAAATCCATATTGCTGGCAATCTGCCGAAATACATCCAGATAGTCATCATTAGACTTAAAAGAATTTTGAATAATATGATTTCTAACAAATTCCTTTGTCGAATCAAATTCATCCATAAAAATCACCGCATTCTTGCTAATATCTGAATCAAAAAATGTGACGCTCTTATCAACTAAAGATATGTTTTTAGACAAAAACTTGCTGATCGTCATAAGGATAATCTTCTTTTCCTTTATAAATACGACCGGGTACAATTGTCCAATCCATTGATACTGTTTATCATTTTTTATCCTTTCTAATCGCTCTCTTGCTGGAATGACAGAAAGTGTATTTTTAATTTCTTTTCGAAATTTCCTTTCTTCTTCTTCCACCTTATCTTCCCATATCTTTTTAATCTCCGGACTAGGCTCTCCATTATATGCCTTTACCTGTTTTTTCAATTCATCGTAATTAAATGGCTGCTTGTCCTGCGGTATTGTTACTTTCCCGAGATTTTCTATAATGTTATCTACATTCGATTTTATATGCAGCACTTCTTTTTCAAACAACTCTTCATTTTCATATGCCTTTTTAAGCTCTTCTTCCTCCTCTCCAACATTTTTTCTTAACGGGGTCAGATAAATAAGTTTTCGTTCATCTGTTATCGTTCTAGCACACTGCCTCATGGCTTTTGCATATTCTTCCCTTATCTCTTTTACATATTCTTCCATGGCATGGGCAGCTTGATAACTTTTTCCAATTCCAGTCGGCACTTCACAAAGATATAATCCATTGCACTCCTTCCTCATGATGTCTAAAAAATACTGTTTTAACACTTAGCATTCTCCTTTCAATATTCTTCACTTATAAGAATAAAAGAATATCCAATTTCTACTCCTTACCGTTCTGCAATAAATCAATGCAATCTTCTAAGTATACGATTTGCTCCGTTTTTTGTCCTGTTTGGATATAATCACACATTGCAATCGCCAGCTCATTTAATTCTACACCCATATCCTTTAGCTTCTTTTCCATCCCTACATATTCCTCTTTTTGTTTGCTAGACAATTCTCTGTAACTTCCATATCAACCTGCACTTTTTTAATAGCATCTCCTAATGCTAATCCTCTGGCACACCATCGGATACACATCATCTGATATTTCGTTTCTGCAAAATGATCAACAATGATATCCCAGATATCCGTTGAGTATTCTTTTATATCCATAATCGTATCTTTCTTTTTTCGTGACCAAAAATCTGTTCCATCTGTTCTAAGATCAACATAATCCTGGAATTTTTTGCGGTTTTGTTTATAAAATTGGCAAATCAATTTGGCACATATTGGATTCACAAGGTATTTTTCTTGATAACTTTCAACATCTGAACAATCTGGATACATATTATACTTCTCCAGACTCTGAGCCACAGTATTACTTTGTTCCGGAACAGAATCAGTATTCATATATCCCACGTCTTCCTCTAACTCTGGCAATGTCATTGCTTCTTGGCAAAGGGTATCGCATTTTTCATTATAGGTATTTCCGTTATGCCCCTTAACCCAGTTCCACTCTATCTTAAAATTCACTATAAGTTTATCGAGCTTTTTCCACAAATCTATGTTCTTCTTTTTGCGAAACATCCCATTCATTGTTTTAATAACATACTGCGAATCAGAAAAAAGTTGTACATGTGTGTCTTTTTTTATCTTTTCTAAAGCCTTTATGACAGCCATAACTTCCATGCGATTATTCGTGGTACTACGGAAGCCCCCAGATATATCTGTAAATTCTCCAGTATTATTATTTATGATAACAGCCCCATATCCACCTCTACCACCGGGGTTGCATTCACATCCTCCATCCGTATAAATGATATAATCATATATTGCTCTCATTTTTCATCCTCCTCTTTCACCGTTTTTTTGAAAACCTCTTATTGTAGAACATTTGTTTTTTACTCATCTTTTAATACTCATCTGGTATGTCTTAACAATCATCTCAGCCTCTCCCGTATCCATATATTTTTTCGCATACTTTTGCAGCTCACTAAATAAATCCGGATATCTCATTGATAGTTCAACATAATAATTACTTCCAGATTGCTCTGTCCCTAAAATGTTTCCGCAACCTCGTAATGCATAATCAGCCTCTGCAATCTGGAATCCATTTTTATATTTACATAAGGCAAGCAACCGTTTATTGTTCTTATGCACAGAATTTAATATGCAATATCCTTGACTATTTCCCCGTCCAACTCGTCCTCTTAGCTGATGTAAGCTTGCAAGCCCAAAACGCTCCGCATTGTTAATCACGATAACAGTAGCATTTGAAACGTTTACACCTACCTCAACAACAGTAGTGCTTACAAGAATCTTAATCTCTCCATTTTTAAAGGATCGAATCACTTTTTCTGTTTCATCTTCCTTCATTTTTCCATTTAAAACCGCTACAGCATTTTTACCAAAAACATTAGCATATTCCGTATATGTTTGTTCTACAGATAAAATTCCTTCCATAACGCCCTGTTTATCCTCAATAAGAGGACATACAACATATGCTTGATGTCCTTTTTCAATCTCTTTCTTAATAAATTGAAATATCGTATTCTGAGAGGCACATATCGCTGTTTGTATCGGTTTGCGTCCATTGGGCATACTCTGAATATTAAATACTTCTGTAGTTGATAGCAGAACATCAGATAATGAACGGGGAATAGGGGTTGCAGACATCGTAACTGTGTGCATCCCTGCTTTCGCTTTTGTTGTAATTTCTTCCCTTTGTAGAACGCCAAAACGATGTTCTTCATCCGTTATTGATAGACCAAGATCATGAAATTTTACTTCTTTACTCAAAACACTATGCGTTCCAACAATCATTAACGCAGATCCATCTTCTATAGATTTAAGAATAGCTTCTCGTTCTTTTTTCTTTAATCCATTTGCAATGTACACTACGTCAATATCATATTGAGCAGCCATCTCTTTTAATTCATTGTAATGCTGGGAAGCTAAAACTTGTGTTGGTGCAAGTAAAACACTCTGAAATCCATTGTCAGCCATTACAAACATTAATAAAAAAGCTAAGATAGTCTTTCCACACCCTACGTCTCCTTGTATCAAAGCATTTAACCTCTTTCCGCTTCTTATCCTATTTACCAACTCTTCATAAGCAGATTTCTGATCTTTTGTAAGCTGAAACGGCAGATTTTCGATTATTTTTGTTGTGATTGCCAAGGAATGAATCCCATAGGCAGAACCAGCAGGAAGATTTCTGTTTTTTTCTTCGAGCTGCAGGGCAAAATATAATAGATCATCCATATTTAACCGATATTTCGCTTTTTTTACCCCTTCTACGGATGATGGCTTATGCATTTCACGTATTGCCTCATCTTTGGACATCAAATTATATTTATGTAACAATTCTCTTGGAACCTTATCCGGTATTGTTGCATGTTCGAGGCATTCATTTATGATCCTTTCAAAATTACTTTCGGAAATCCCCCTTATTTTTTCATATGCAGTATAAATATGACAGTCAGATTTCCCATCATATTTTTTGAAGATAATCGGGTTGCTCATGAAAAATAGATTCTTTTTATTGGACGCTTTTAATTTTCCTCCAATGAAACATGTATCTCCTGAACGGTAATCTTTTTTGAGTACATTATACATCTCTGTAGTCCCGAACCAAGACACACATAATTCATTTTGCGTATATATATCTTGAAGAGTGCAGCGAACAATATATAGAGAGGACTGTTTTTTTAACTCATAGCTAACTAATTTGCATACAAAAGCATAATTTTTATCAAGTCTGCCCGTATTTAAAGGATTTATAAAAGAAAAATCATAGTATTTGGAAGGAAACAGCTGACAGACATCTTCGACAGTTTCCATTTTTCGCTTTTTTAAAATATTGTAAGCTCTTGTTCCTGCTATTTCCTTTAACATATTACTCCTCCTTTCTGGTAAGATTTTTTTGACTGAAAATCTTTGCAGCACAAGCTCCTTCTAAACTACAGACCAAGTAGAACAATTCGCAGTTCACCACAATCCTAATGCCATTCCTCTTACAGTTGCAGTTCGGTTAGATACATGAAAATATTCAGCAAGCTTATTTATAGAAATCATTCCGTTTTCAGAAAATTCTTTACATTTTAAAATGAACTGTTCGTCTGGCATCAATAAATAAGCTGCAAACTCATTAGCTTCATACTCCTCCACTTCTCCTATATTTACGGATTCCTTCGTTTTTAATTTACCATTCCCATCATCTTCTAAAAAATGTAAAATAAGATGTCCCAATTCATGTGCAATAGAAAATAATAATTTGGTTTCCGGTACAGTATTTGCATACTCTATAGTAAATGAACTATCATCTAGTATAACCAACCTCGCATCCTCTTTTAAGTTATCTTTCGGAACGCAGGAACCTGGCAGCTTCTCTTGTATTGTCTGACACAGTTGTTCTAACGTTAATGGACCTTGTATCTCTAATGCATTACATACAACCTCAACACAACCATCTACATATAATTTTCTATATATCATTTTTTCTCCTATCTTTTCTGTGCATGTTTGATGAATCAGAATCTATTCTTTTAACAGATAAATTTTATCAGAACAAAATATTTTCATGTAATTATTTGCTAGTTCATACAATTCAGATACTTCCATTTCTCTTATACACATACCAGTTTCTTTTAATTTATTTGCTATATAATGGTAAATATCGTATGTGATATGAATGTCCATAATATCTTTCAAATATAGCATCTCCTGAAACTCCTGAAAGGTTCCTCCATGAGATGCACAGTCCATAGATAATCCTAAATCTTTGAGAATACAATCTTCTGTTGAATTATTACCATCTTCCATTGATTTTGTAATACGCTGTATAAGTTCTGTTTTTTCCTGACAGGAAAACTGCCCCTTATATGTATTAACGATATACGTCTGATATAGCCCAATCGTATTTTTTAATTCCTCTTCACTAACTTTTCCTTCCAGATACTGATTTACAATCTCTTTATGATTTCCTACCATTTTCATTAATTCTTTTTTATTCATTATTCTTACACACAGGATAATATTTAGTTGATATTCTATCGTTTTATCCAATAAATAGTCCGGTGTTTCTCCTTTCTTCCAATTTTACCAATTCTATATATGGCCATTATTAATATCTTTTGTTATGACGAGCAATACACCTGCAGGTGATACACCAACGGGCAGCTGAAGCTGACCGCGGCTTCTTTACGAGACTTTAGCTTCGCTGAGGGGAACATAACTCCTCTAACTCTTGAATTGCTCTTCTCAACTTCCAATAAATATTTTTCTTTGTAAATAGTATGACAGAAAACAGATTTCCTCTATTTTTCTGTATAAGCTTTTTCAATTTATTTTTTAGTTTATATACTGACTAATTAATTATTTTGCATTAGTTAGTCACTATACTGACTATAGTCTGTCTTCCTTTTTAGTCTGAATACTGACTATGAATCTTTATCCTGCATTCTTTTTTTTATTCAGTCATCTAAAAACTCATATTATAGATAGACAAATATTACTGACGAACTGGAGGGATATAAAGAATAAGTCAGTGTCAGCATTCACAAAAAAAAATGAAAGGAGAAAATTATGAAAGTAATACTCGATTACGATGATGTATTAAATGAATGTAACGAAGAAGCAATACGAAAATTAAATAAAGAATATGGATATTCTTATTGTTTAGAGGATATTACGAATTGGGGGATACTAGAGAATGAATTAGATAAACGAATCCCTTATTTTGTCCAACCGAAGTTTGTCAGAAATATTCCTATTAGAGAAGGAGCAAGGAAGCTTGTATGCGAACTTTTAAAAAGACATTGCGAGATTTTTATCGCAACCAGTGTACCAAGTCAGTGTGCAGGCGTAAGAATCGCAGATATCATTAGGAACTTTCCAGAAATTGATCCTGGGAACATTCTCATTGGCAGCCGGAAAGACATCTTAGTTGCAGACATCTTATTAGATGACTGTTATTTCAACATTGAACACTCAAATGTTCGTTATCCAGTATTGTTCCGCAAACCATGGAACGCACAGTATACTGGGGTGCCAGCAGTATCCGATTATAAGGAATTTTTAAAATTAGTAGATATGCTCTTGGATTCCAAAAACAAATTAAACCGTTTCCAAAATCCAAATATATTCATCTTAGTAGGGCCTTCTGCTTCAGGAAAATCTACTGTGCAAGAGGAATTATTAAAAACAGAAAAATTTATCCGTACAAAAAGCTGCACGACACGAGCTCCAAGAAAAAAGGATGATGACTACCATTTTCTCTCCATGGCAGATTTTAAAAAAATGGAAGAAAATGAAGATTTCTTAGAGACAACTTTCTATAAAGGAAATTATTATGGGACTTCGTATAAGGAATATAAGCGTTGTTCAGAAACAGGCAAAAAAATAATTTTTGTTATGGATATTAACGGAGCATTACGAATAAAAAAAATGTTTGGCAAAAAAGCCTGTACTATATTTTTAAAGAGAAAGCCCATTTATTGTATAAGAAGTATTTTGGATAGGTTACATACAGGAGAACTGACGAAAGAAGATGCAGCAAACCGGCTCAATTTTTTATCTGCTGAATATGAAAATGAAAAGTTTTGCGAGATTTCTATTGAAAACAATGCGATTGAAGATGTTGTCAAGCAGATTATGGATATCTGATCAGGAGGAGTAGACATGAAAAAAGTTATAAATGGAAGATCATACAACACAGAAACTGCAAAGGAATTAGGATATCAAACTAATGGATATGCTAACAACGATATTTATTTTACTGGAGAAACCCTGTATCGAAAAAAGACTGGAGAATTTTTCTTATATGGAGAAGGCGGAGCTTACAGCATATATGGAAGAGATTTCGGAATGTCACGAGGCGGCGGAGAAAAGATCATCCCTCTTTCAGAAGATGAAGCAAAAAATTGGGCAGAAAAATATCTGGATGCAGAGAAATACATTAAGATTTTTGGCGGAGATGAAGAGTTTTTTGAGATATTCTCTAAGACTCAGAAACTTGCACAATTCCCTTGTTTTGATGAAGATGAATATAATCGTATCACAGAGCATCTTCAATCTGAAAAGGTATTAATGGTTTTTAAAAAGGAAAAACCAGTTGCAGTTCTTTTATCCCTAGAAGAGTACCAGAATCGTTCTGAATAAAGTTTTCCTTCATACTCACCCATATTATCTACGAAACCAATTTTCAAAACAGGAGGAAAACAAAAATGGCAGGAAGGAAAAACACAAATAAGGAAAAGATAGAAAAAGCAAAAAAGGAATTAGAAACACTGTCTGCTATTCTTGGGGAGATATTAGATGATGCAATGACCCAGACAGAAGCAGCGAGAAAACTTGGCATTACACCACAGGAATTTCGGCATGAAACAATAGGAAATTTTACAAACTATGTAAAAAAGAAAAATATCTTAACAGAGGATGATATTCTGACGTATCTAAAGGATATGGAAACACCGCTTGACCGGATAGCAAAAGATATGTTTAATATCACAGATAAAAACAAACTGTTGATCATTGAGATTGACGATCCAGACGATTTTATATATGTCATGAAAGAGACCCTTACGGAAAAACAATTTTATGTGATGTCTTTGCGGTATGGTTTTGATGAGGAACCGATGACGTACCAAAAGATTGGTGAACGTATAGGAACACAAAAAGAATGGGTACGACAGATAATCAACAAATCTTTGAGGAAACTCCGTCATCCATCCTGTAGCAGAAGATTATTTCCAAATTATCCAAAGTATACAAAAGCGTTACAAACGTATAAGACAACGGAAAGAATTTATCTGACAATGGAGAACGAGTACATTAATGCTTCCACAGAATGCAAAAGGATGTTGCACAATATCGAACTGGCTAAAACCACACCGAAGTTAAAAGAACAGTTTGAAAAATTGTTTTATCTTGAAGATATCCCAGATATCCCAGATGAATGGATCGCTTCTTTCCATGACCTGCATATCACATCTGTTTATGATTACCTGAGTGCAGATGAGGAGAAAATCAAAGAAATGCAGGATATATGCCCTGGTTTTTCTATTACAGAGATGGAAAAAATCCTCAATATTAAGCCACCAATCACAAGAAAAAAACTGTGTTCTATGAGATTCCCACTAATAGAAACAGAGATCAGTACAAGGGCGTTCAATGCATTACGCAGAAGTGGAATCAACACATTGAGGCAGTTAACACAACTGACGGAAAGCGATTTAAAGAAAGTCCGAAACTTGGGACCAAAATGCTGTGAAGAGATTAAAGAACTTTTGGAAAAATACAATCTTCAATTATTAGAAAAATAGTATATCTCTTGCCAACCAAAGAAAAGGTATCCATATTAAGATTGTGAAAAATTTCAAAAACAAGGAGGATAAAAATGGAAACAAATGAAAGAGAAAACAGGTATAACACTTTACTGTGGGACAAATTAAAAAAAACACAGAGGACATCATGTAAGTATTGTTTCTTATGGAGGTTGGGATGATCCGAAAAATATCAGCTTGGAATGCGAGGATTGTAATGAGGTCATTTTGGATGCCGAACTGTATACTATCTGTGAAAGGGAAGATATATAAAGGAGCAAATATATGCGTATAAAAAAAAGAAAGAAAAAAGAATGCCAGTCAGTTTTACAATATGTTTATGAACGGATCTTGCGTATATGTATTTTGTAAAAGACTACCGCTTATTTGATAAAGTCAGATACCAGGGCAGGAAGAATTATCTAATAGAAAGGAGGACCGTCTGAAGACGGTGGCGAATACCTCCCCGGCTTAAAAACCTGGGGTATCCTTCGCCTAAATTTTCGATGAAAGTAAAAGATTTATTGGAAAATTATCAAGGAGATAATTATATAGAGATTTACGATTGTTTTTCATGGCAGACAAAAGGATTTAACAATAAAGAAGTGGCTATTAGAAAATATGGTCATTATACAGTGCAATCATGGACGGTATTAACCACGAAAAATAAAATAAAAATAACAATAAGAAGCCAAATGTAACGAAAAGGAAGTTATTAAAACAAAGGAAGCAGAAAATAAAGTACTGACTTTATTCAGAGAGCAACATGATGTTGCTCTCTTTTTATTTCATATTTCGACAAAAAATGTTATAATCAGTTTAGGAAGTTAGATATCGGCGGTCTTCCCTTCATTTTTTTATCATGGAGGGGCTACCCTCCAGAAAGGAGGGGATGCACATGGTGACATACACGGAGCTTTTCGAGTACACTGTTGTGTTGATTACTCTTGTGGGAATCTGTTATGAGATTTTCACAAGAAATAAATAAACCGCCAATCTGGACCATTGACGGTTTGTAAAAAATAAACCTTTTGGGGAGATTATTATCTAACTTCCCTTTTTCTATCTCAAATATAACACACTGATTCCATAAAATCAATCTCTTTCTACTATTAATATGATGTTTACTGATTTCACAAAAAAAAGAGTAGCATACGCTACTCTTTTCTTTTTCTACCAGATTTTTAGTCTTATATCAGTAACAGCTTCATTACCTTAATGGCATCGTTATCCATTCCTGCACATCTTCTTTACTAGCATCCACTGCCTTTACAATCTGGTCAATCGTAAGCCCCATCTGAGCTAAACGTTTTGCGGTTTCCATCTTGGTTTTTTTCTGCATTTCTTCTTCTGCTTCTCTTAACTTAATTCCCATAAGCATATACTCCGCCCTCCATTCTTCGTGGGCGCGAACATTTTTCACTTCATCATCCAGCATCTGCGTAAACGTGTCAGAAATTGTCTTTTTTCGAAGATAGCCCAAAAATGATTTTAATTCCTCGCTGCAGCCTTCTGTCCGTCCAAATGGATTTACAACCACCTTATAGGCCTCATCTTTTAAACGAATTGATAAATCCTCTACACAGCGATTCTCAAAGGTATAGACAGCTCGATATTTACGAAATGGGTCTGTCAGGCAAAGGAAGATAACATAACATTTTCTTAATTCGCTATATTCGCATCCTCTGCTCATTGTTTCCAAGTCGATCATTCCCTGATAGTAGCGGCTTCTCTTTCCATATTCATTCTCTGGCGATGTCTGCATCTCAATGTTATAGATAGTTCCTTCATCATCATCCACAATAACATCCAGACGAACACCTTTGCCGTTCGCAGTAAGTTCGATTGCGTGCTGTGAGTCAAATGTACGAATTGATTTGATTTTCACGCCCAAAATAAGTTCGATGACTTTTTTGCAGATCTCTTCCCGTCTCATTACTTTACAAAAAACGAAATCATCTACAAATTCCAGCTCATCATACGGTTTCATTCTTGCCATGTTTTGCCTCCTTTTTCTGCCTTTTGCAGTAAATAAATGTTGCCAGACAGAATGAGGCGATTGCCGATTCTGTCTGTTAGTTCCAGAACCAGCTTTCTGATAGAAATTCTCCTATCTTCTTTTTATTTGGTTCATTATTAGTATGACAGAATCGCTAATAAAATAAATTAATTTTATTATACATCATTTGGCTCTTGTTAACACAATTTTTTTACTATTTCCTCTATGTTGCTTACGATAGTTTCATGATTATCATTCCAGTAAATTATAGAACCTGCATCTGACAATTTCTCTAATCCTTTCGCACTATTAATCTGAGTTACCATTTTATTACCTTGCTCTAATTGAAAGATATAATAAGATATACTTTTAATATTATGTTCCATTGTTTCTTCCACTAAGTCATTTTCCGAATTAGTTTCATCATTTTCTCGTAATTCTCTTATAAAATATTCTCTATCTCCTACTAGCAACCTTCTCTTTTCTTTATTCCACTCAATATCCTTATTTCCCCAAGTATTAGTTTTTATAACCCATTGTTTTACATTTTTTTGTTTATCTTCTTCTGTATTTTTTTTGTCATCTTCTTCATTTAGATAACTTGCTACATAATATGCCAATACTTGGTATAACTCCTCCATTTCCTCATTGATATTGACTTTTTTTGGTTTTAATTTATCACAAAAAAGAAGATTTTTTGTTGGTAAATTATGTGGAATTCCTACTACCATCTCTATGTAATGATTTAATGCAGTAAACAAATTTAATCGATATATAAATGACATACCATTATTATCTAAATAATAAATATTATAAAGCGGATCATTAGTAGAATTTAACCGATCAATTCTTCCATATCGCTGTTCAAGATAGCCTGGTATAGAAGGAATATGATAATTTACCACATAATTAAATGTTGGAAGATTAATCCCTACCTGAGCAACCTGCCATGTTACTATCAAAATGTCTGGAATTTTTTCATTTTCTTTTGAATAACTCTTCATTTCTAATGTATTATCAAATTTGTTCATAATAAATTGACAAGTTATACCGTTTTTATTTTTATAATAGTGTTTATTATCTTCTCTTATATCGAACCCTTTAGATTCTTCCGGAAATATTTTTTTAAAAACATGTGCTCCTTCCTGGCTATTAGACACAAATATAAGAAATCTATTTTTTACTTCTTCTTTTTTATCTAATTTACTAATAATGTTTTTTCGGAGTATATCCGTATCTTCTTTAGAATCCCAGATTTCTACAATCCTTCTTTTACCATTGATTATCTTTGTATCTTTGCTATCAAAAGGAATTGCCTGTGCTATTTCTTTAAACATAAAGGATGTATTGGCAGCTTCCATTTTTTGTTTTCCGCCTTCTGTTGCTGAATAAACATCCTGTACCCAATCCAATTCTGGCAAATAACGAGCTGCAAATATAGTATGGTCCGTTAATATATGAGCTGCTACAAATGCATAATTTATAAAATCCATTTCCCGACTATTTTTATATGGAGTTGCGGATAAAAACATAAGCTTATTTGATTTTAAATTTAGAAGTTCTCTAAACTTAACATTCTCCTTTGAACGAGATTCCGGAACAGATATCCTACCTGTCTGTAAATGTTCGTTTCTTTCTTCTACAGCAATTTGTTGCACAAATTGATATATTGCATTATAAAATGAACTTTCCTTATCAATATTGTTTAGATAATCTTTAATATATTTTTTTCTTTCAATAGAAAAATTTTTATCATTCAAATATTCATCATATGCTTTATTAATCTTATCTGTATAATATGCCTCTGTCTGTTTCTGGTTATTACAAATCAAATCATGTGCTTCATCAATAACAACTAAATCCCATCTTTTTTCTTTTCCATTTAAATAGCCGATTTTATGTGGATTTGACACGATAATGCAACTTTTTTCTTTTATATATGTAGGAATATTTTTATTTAATGAATTTGTTGTATCATAGGCAACATTATATATGACATTACTATCTATTTTTAATTTTTCTTTTATTTCTTCTTCAAATTGCAAACAAACGGATTTTTGAGTCAATACAAGTATTTTATATCCTTCGTTTTCCATTTGTTTTTCTTTGATGACACTTGCTATTGCAATAATTGCAGATACCGTTTTTCCACATCCAACTTCATCAAAGACATAGACAACCCCCGTTTTTTCCGATCTTATCCTTTTTCCATTCAGCATTTGTGTATAGAGTAAATTAAAATTTTCTCCTACATTTAATAAATCCTTAAAATCATAATTTATATCACTCATAAATATTTCCTCTTTTGAATAATCATTTGTTATTCTTCGATTTCCAAGTCTCTACCATTATATCACCTCTCACTGGATTCATCTATTTTTCTTTTCTTGTATTAGTATGATGGAATGAGTAAAATTTAACTATTGCAAAAGAAAAATTCTAACAATTAATTGTAATATATTTATCAGTAGAAGGAATCTCTCTAATCCCACTTATATCCAAAAAAGTTTCTTCTTGCGTATCCAAAAAACGGATCTTGGCCATGTGTACTTGGGAAATAACTTTAAGCACCTGAAGCGGTCGTATTCCATAATAATACACTGTATTTACCATTAATTCTCTCAGTGAAATCACCTCGTATTTCCTATTCTGTTTTCTGTTTGTCAAGAAAAGCAATTAAAACAGAAATTTTGTTGTGGATATCCTGTAAGGAAAAATACAAATCTCGAAAATCATTAAATTCTACATCTTTTGTCCGAATATTAAATATTTTATCGAAATTTTCAAATGATTTTGCTGAAGTGTCTGAAGTCAGTTCATTAACTATGTCGTCCAAATACTTATACATGTTCCAGATTTCTTCTTGATAGGTTTTTAACTGGCCAATATTCAGGAAATCTTTTGGAAGTTCTTTTACCATATTTTTTCACCTTCCTCTCTTTTTAATAGTATGCCAGAAAAGAGCAAAAAAAGACTCCGAACAAAAATTTTTCCCTCAAAAGCTGGAATATTTTTTATCTATTTTTGTTGATTTTCAGATAATATTATGGTATTATACAATTGTTAATAAGCATTGTGGAACGTACTCCGGTGACCTTCGGGCCCGGGGTCTTTTCATTTCCCTACTTTCTTCATAGATAAAGCTCAGAAAAGAATTTCTCTTCTGAGCTTTATTATTTAAAGGCGACCGGCTTTCTTTAGGATTAAATTATATCCCTCATCATTAGCCCATGTAATATTTCCCTGTTCAATATTTACATCTTTTTGTCCTTCTTTATTCTTAAGACCTAAATCCGGATAAAGTTTGTCATAATAACTGTTATATCCAATATAGCAATTATTTTTGTCAAAATAATCACTGTATAAGAAATATCCCCCTTCCTCGACAATATATACATCACCATCCATATATGCCAGATTATTCTGATGTGTAGGGGTCTGACCATAAGAACGATCATATCCGGCTAATCTTGTACAACAATCTACACCTGCAAAATTGAGCATCTGTGCTACTGTTGCTGAAAATCCAGTACAATCTGTATTTACATGATATGTTCCAATATTAAATACATACTGATCTGTGCTATGCTGAGAAATATATCTTAATACAGCAGATACTTTTTCTTTATCTGTCATCGCATTATTAGTAATTTCATTTACAACCTTTCGACACTGGTATCTTAAAGTATTCGTTGGATTATAATTTTTCACAACAACTATTATTTTCTTTCCATTTCTTAAAGTCACTTCTGCTGTTCCATTTCCGACAATATGAGGAGAATATAAACTATTCTCTGTCCCTTTTTGATCATAATTTAAGTTATTAACAACTTCTTGATTAGATGAAGCTTTGACTCCTGAATAAATAGCAGACTGTCCATTAAATACATACGTTCTGTTTACTTTTACATCATCATCATTATAAATTCTATAATTTCCTTCCGGCAAAACGATTGTTTTTGCTTTTGTGAAGTTTGTTGGAAGATAATAACACCAATCTCCTGCAATTGTTCGTCCGGTCATATCACTATAAGAAATATTTAACACTCCATCTGCAGATGTTTTTTTGTCAAGAGCAGTCTCATAGGAAGGAGTTTCTTCTCCATTCTCATTGTCATAATCTTTATTGGTATTACCACCAGATGTATTGTCTTTCTTCGTTGTATCTTTCTTTGCTGTCGTATTTTTTGAAGTAGACTTTTTCTTCTTTTTGGTAGAAGCTTTTTTCTTCGGGATTACCTTGATCTTGATCCTCTTAATTTTTTTGTTTTTTGATTTTACCTTCACTGTAATAGTGACTCTGCCAGGTCTCTTGGCTCTTACAACACCTTTTCGGCTTACCGTAGCAATGGATTTATTGCTCGTTTTAAATGTAACTTTAGCAGCCACTTTCTTCGGATTTACTTTCACTTTAATCTTAGATGTCTTGCCTGCTGTCAGCTTCTTGACCGAAGTTACTCTCACAGAACGGATCTTCCCACGCTTTCCAACGGCTGATGCTTGCTGTGGTAAAAAGATTCCTGCAACAGAAGCAAATACAAACATTGCCGCAAATACGATTGCCATGATACTTTTTTTGTTCATCTTTTTCATCATAATTTTCTCCTTTCTTCTCTTCTGTGAACAAAGCCCAGAAAGAAGTTCTTTCTAGGCTTTGTAATTTATAAGCGACCGGCTTTCTTTAAGATTAAGGAATATTCAACATAGCTTAATTTAGAATGATCTTCGTAGTCTAAATTAAAATCTAACTTTCCATTTCTATTAAGTCCTAATGTCGGATATAATTTATCATAATAGTCATTGTATCCAATATAACAATTATTCTCATCGAAATAATCACTATATGGGAAAATTCCACCTTCTTCTACAATATATGCTACTCCGTCAATACAGGCAAGGTTGTTCTGATGCGTTGGCGTCTGCCCATAAAAACGGTCATATCCCGCCTGTCTCATACAGCAATCTACCCCTGCAAAGTTAAGCATTTGAGCAACAGTAGAAGAAAATCCGGTACAGTCTGTATCCACATGGTATGTTCCGATATTAAATACATACTGTTCTGTGCTATGCTGAGAGATATATCTTAATACAGCAGATACTTTTTCCTTATCTGTCATTGAATTGTTTGTAATCTCATTTACTACTTTTTTACACTGATATCGTAAAGTGTTCGTTGGATTAAAATTTTTTACCACAATCGTCACATGTTTTCCACTAAAAGTAGTAACTTTAGCTGTTCCATTTCCAACGATATCTGCAGCAACTAATGTATTCTCAGTCCCCTTCTGATCGCAATCAAGATTATTAATAACTTCCTGATTAGAAGAGGTTTTAATCTGCATACCTAAATATGTTTGTCCCGTAACAACATATGTCACTCCTTCTTTTGGTGCATAGTAATCGCAATTATATCTTGCCTCTGGCAAAATAACGGTTTTTGCTTTTGTAAATTCCGTAGGAAAATCATATTCATCAAAAAAGCTATTGTATTTCAAATCACTCTTAGAAAGCGTCAGCACTCCATCCGCAGAAGTTTTCTTATCTAATGCAGTTTCATATGAAGGTGTTTCATCTTCTCCATCATTATCGTTCTTTCCAGAATTATTACTTCCGTTATTACCACTGGATGTATCATCCTTCTTTGTTGTATTCTTGGAAGTAGTCTGTTTCTTCTTTTTCGTAGAAGTTTTCTTTTTTGTAGAAGTTTTCTTCGGGATCACTCTGATCTTAATCCGTTTTGTCTTTGTATTTTTAGACTTTGCTTTTACGGTAATAGTAACCCGTCCAGGTCTTTTTGCTTTTACAACACCTTTGCGGTTAACTGTAGCGATTGCTTTGTTGCTGCTCTTATAAGTAACCTTTGCTGCTACTTTCTTTGGGGCTACTTTAACTTTGATTCTGGAACGCTTTCCTACGGTAAGTTTTTTTACGGATGTTACTTTGATTGTTCGGATTTTTCCCCGTTTTCCAACAGCTGATGCTTGTTTTGGTAGAAAGATTCCTGCAACAGAAGCAAATACAAACATTGCCGCAAATACGATTGCCATGATACTTTTTTTGTTCATCTTTTTCATCATAATTTTTTTCTCCTTTTCTTATGAACCATGATTTCTTTTATTATTAGTATGATAGAAAATTTAGGATCACGATTTTTCTGTAGAAAAAATTTTTTCCTCTCAAAAAGAAGTATACCACAAATTAAAAAAATGCAAAAGGCAGCCAGCCAAGGGATTAAGCCACCCTGCCAAAACGGATAAAACCCCCCGGAGGTGAAAGCTCCGGGGGGTTTTTACTGCGTTCCTTTGAACACATTTCATCATTTTGCCTACTGGCATTATATCATATGCAATTCCTATTTGCAATATGCATTCTCTATTTTTGTGGGTTCCAAGTCTTTACTATAATATCTCCGCCCACGGGATTGTATGGCAATTCTTCATCAAATTTATTGACTGCTTGCTTAATATTTTCTTTAATATCCTGCTCATTTGACATAAGAAGCATTGGATTTTTATTAAAATATTCAACATATTCATTTGCTCCTCCATAGACAGGAAATGGTTCTACAACATATTGTCTTTTAATAGATAATTCCATTTTATTAATTGCAGCTTTCACATACACCCTTTGTCCCATCTCAATATATCCGGCAAAGAAACGCACATACTCATTCAATGCCAAAAGATTTTCATGCTTCATCAGATAGTCATGAAACCTCTTAAAGAGATCTTCCGGATAAGTCACTTCATTCATATTTTCTTTTAACCAGTCTTCAATGAATATTTCTTTTGAATCTTCTCCAACAGTTTTAAATGAGTTAATATCATATGTACAAACAATATAATCTCTTGTTTTAAATATCTTGAGAACTCTTTGCCTCTTTTTATCATCTTGAAATGCTCCATCAACAAACCGAGAACTTTTCGTATCCCCATAACCAATAATGTGATCCTTAAAAAACGTCAAACCTACAAAACTCATATGTTCCCTTCTACCTTTCTCTTTTGTATTTTCTGTTATTTTATCAGATAATGATGTCTGTGTATAGATAGGATAATCGCCATTCAAATGAGGTTTATATCCCTCAGAAAAACCATAATGCATTCTTACTTCACTCCTTTTACAAAAACAGCCACCGGTCACCCGATGGCTGTCTGATCAATTTTCAGAAGATTACTCTTCTTCTTTTTTCTTTCCTTTTACAAGGAATGCAACTCCGGCAATCACGAGGATCACTGCTACACCAGCAAAGATGTACATCTTCATGTTGTCACCCGTCTGGACTTTCTTTCCACGGGAATAACTTCCACGTTTTGATCCTTTTACAGGCTTTTTCACTTTGATGATATCTACGCTCTGTGCCTTATCTTTGATATCTGTGTGGTTTGCAATCTCAGCTTCCCCCTCATACAGATGCTCGAAAGCAACAAGGGTCTTTCCACCAAGACCGGATGCATCAAACTTAAAGGTTACCGTTGCTTCCCCGCTGACGCGTTCTGTCTTCTGGATAGCATCTTCTGCAGCATCCTTATCCACATCACCTACCACGGTATCTTTTTCATTTGATACAGCATCTCCGCCAGCTACAAAACTTGCAGTGGCAGTTACTTCTTTGCCATTGACTTTGATCGCTTTTCCAGTCTTCTTATCCATTAATGTTCCTTTTAATGTATAAGTCTTACCTTTTTCAAGGTTCTGGTATTTCACTACATCATTGATTGTAACTTTGCCAGCTTTAACACTGTGCTTTCCAGTCTTGGCATCGGTAGCTTTTGTTCCGATCTTAGGGATATATACCGTCTGTGCTTCATCCTCGATATCCGCATGGCTGCATAATGTAACATCTCCCTGCTTTAAGTCTTCGAATACGACTGTACTCTTTCCACTTAAGCCGGTTGCAGGGAAAGTAAATCTTACTTCCACCGTTCCGTCTGTTTCCGTTGGTGTAAAGGATTCAGATTTTGAACGGATCTCTTTGCCTTTAGAATCAAGGAATGGCTTTCCTGTCGATTTATCCATCAGTACACCGCTTACCTGATACGTCTCTCCTACATGAAGATTTTTGTATGTTACAGTATCAATGATTGTGATTTCTTTATCTTCACAGGAAGTATTGATCTTTGTCTTGGCATCTGCTGCCTTTGTCTTGATGGAAGGAACATATACTGTCTGACCCTCATCTTCGATATCCTCATGGGATGTGATCTCTACTTCATTTGTATACAGCTTTTCGAAAGCTACAAATTTCTTTCCGGCAAGTAAGGAAGTATCTACTGTGAATAAGACATCCACACTTCCATCTGCCTGTTCTGGAGAGAAAGTAGTCTCTCCTGTAATCTGGTTACCTTTGGCATCAAGGAATGGTTTTCCTGTTTCTTTATCCATCAATACCCCGCTTACCTTGTACTCTGTGCCAGGCACTAAATTTTTGTAAGATACAGTATCACGGATAACAACAGACTCTCCAACTCTTACTGTATGACCTTTTCCATCAAAATCCGTTGCTGTTGTTCCGATCGATGGCCAGTGGATACTCTGATTTTCATCATTGATATCCGCATGGGTTGCCACTTCTTTTCCATCACGGTATACATGTTCATATACCACAACGGTCTTTCCTTCTAATGCAGATGCATCAAACGTAAAGCTTAATGTAATTTCTCCATCTATCCGTTCGTCAGAAACAGATTCCTTGCCAACTTCTTCTGTATCATCCTGTCCAGCAATAAACTCTCTCTCTGCTGTTACTTCGGATTCTGTACCATCCTCGTTTTTAACAACAAATGGTTTTCCAGTCTCCTTATCCATCAGGACACCCTTTACAGAGTATTTCTTTCCTTTCTGGAGATTTGTGTAAACAACAGTATCTTTAATCGTTACGGACTTCTTAACTGGAGAAGTATGGTTTCCAGTCTCGTTGTCTTTTGCAGTTGTTTTTGCACCCGGCGTAAAGAATGTCTGGTTCTTATCTGTGATATCCGCATGAGCGGCATACAGTTCGTCTTTATGGTAAACATTTTCGAATACAACGGTTGTCGTATTTTCAAGTCCTGTTACATCAAAGACAAATGTCACATCAACTGTTCCATCCTTTTCCTTTGGAGTAAAGGTTGTTTCAGATACGATCTCTTTTCCATCTTTATCCTTTACTTTTTCTCCGGATTCTTTCGACATCAGTGTGCCGACTACTTTGTATTCTTTACCAGGCTCCAGATTCTTGTAGGATACCGTATCGATCACAGTTGTAACCTTTTTGTATCCTTCACTGTTCTGGTCTGTCTTCTCATCTACTTCATAAGAAGTGTCTTTGGAACCAGTCTTCTGATCGACTGCGGAAGTCTTCACTTCTGGAATAAGGATCGTCTGACCCTCATCGTTGATATCCTCATGGGTTGCTGTTGGAACAGTTTCTTCTTTTCCATCATCCCCAACGAGATATACCTTTTCAAAGACAACTAATTCTTCTCCATTGAAATCTTTTGTTGGGAAGGATGCAAGTTTTACATCTACAGTTCCTTTACGGGTATCTTTTAAGAGGGCATTGTCATTAGCAATACTGCTCTTTTCTGTACCTTTTTCCTCTACAGTAAACTTTGTTTCGCCAGTGACATTCTTACCATTTGCAGTAACAGCCTTTCCCGTCTTCTTGTTCATAAGTACGGCTTTCATGATATATGTCTTGCCTAATGCCAGACCATCATAAGATACGGTATCTGTAATAGATAAAGCATCCTGCTGTTTTGCATAATTGCTGCCAGTTGCACTGTCAATTGCTTTTGTACCTATTATTACAGGTGGGTCAGTTAACTCAAAGGTAATCTTCTTGTCCTCTGTCGTCACTTCAAAAGTGGAAGTTGCTAACTGATATCCTGTGTTATTCGCACAACGTTTCTCTGTCAGCTTGTAATGTCCTACCGGGAGTTTACCTAATCCAGCGGTTTTACCTTCAGAGTCTCCAAATGTAGATTTATGGAACCATAATGTATTATCTGTAGCAGATGCATACTTTCCATCTTTTCCGACTGTTACTGTATAAGATTCTTTTGTATCCAGATTTTCAATTGTAAATGGAATATTAGCAAGTGCTGTACCCTTATCATTTTTCTTAGTAAATTCAAAATCTGCTCTAGGTAGTGAATCTCCTACAATATAAGTAGAACTTCCATATACATCCTGTACTTTCTGTCCTTTTTTCGCATACATGATTACTGTTGGATTAGCATCATTAGCAAGAATTTTTCCAGCTGGATTAACTACATCATAATGTACTGCTGAGAAACCAGCTCCAGATTTTGTTTCTTTCAATCCCATTGTTCCTAATGGAATGTTAGAAATTGTAGCACGGAATGTTACCGTATTATCTGCGTTTTCTATCACTCGAACTTCTGGAGCTCCTTCTTTAATCACCCAATTTTTCGTTGCTTTCTTAGATTTAATCTCATTCTGATTGTAATATCCTCCCGGATAGAATGACAAAGTAAATTCCGTATTTCTTAATGTTCTTGCATTTACCCTATTCTGTTCATTTTTCCTCAGTTTCTTCGTAATCTGTAACTGCAGATTACATGTTTCCGGTACATCATCCGTATTAATAACCGTTGTTGCACCTTCTGAGGTCTTTGCAGTATACACTTTTGTATTAAGTTTATAACCTGCTGGAGCAGTTATCTCACGTACATAATAAGTACCCTTTTCAAGACCACTTAAAGATCCTGTTGCATTTGCATCAAGAGTGATCTTGCCAACCGCATTTTTGTTTGCATTTGCATCTGCTGTTGACTTGTAGACACCGTAAACAGCACCTTTTAAGGAATAGAGACTGTTTCCATTTGTAACGGAGGTGTTGGAAGATTTCTTCTTGATAGAGATTTTGCCAGAAGCCTCGCTAAATCTTACCTTATACATACCAAATCCGGCCTGTGAGTTCATTTGAGGAGTAACCATACCAAAGATGACATAATTCTCTTTTTCACTTACGAACATAACACTGATACGGATCGGAGAACGCGTCTTACTCTGACGAACCTGCGCCCCATCAATCTTCTTTGTATCGTATGAAACTGTTCCGATAGGTTTCATAACAGTACCATTGCCGATATGACAGCAGTTTAATGCATATACATCCGCTTTGGAGTTTTCAGAGAGCTGTGTCCAGTCAATATCTGGTTCTCTTCCTGTTTTAGAAGATGTGCCAGCTTTGTATTTAGCAAAATCCTTATCAACACCAAAACGATAGTTCATATAATATGTCCAATCCGCATGGGTATCAAATCCGTTTCTTTCATCCTTGATCGTCTTGTGGTTAAAATCATATGTGTTATCCGCTTTTTTGATTGCATTATAAGTATGGCCTGATTTTTCAGAAATAGCGGCTCCCCACATATAATCGTCCATCAATCCAAGATTCTTACGTAACCAGGATTTTTTATCAACAACACTTGTTGGATCATTTTGATGTTTATACAGATACGGTTCGTCAGCCCAGTATAAAGTGGACTTATAAGTAGAATACGTACCCTCATTTTCTTTTGTAAGATTTTCTTTTAATTTTACACCAGGGACAGCTTTTAAATCTGCTTTGGAAGTACTTGTACTTGCAGCATAAGCAGCTACTGCCTTTGGTTTGATAGTGATATCAACACTGGTGGTTGTCATAGCATTGGATGCCAGAGTCAGTACACCATTGTCTTCATCATAAGCAACACTATTGTCTGTCAGTTCGATCGGTTCTTCATTTCCATTTACTTTAATGGAAAAATAAGATGCATTGATATTCTCTGCGGTATCTTTTGTGGCTACCGGAATATCAAACTGTACATCAAGGTCATCTCCTACAACTACCTGATCGGCAGCTTTTACTTTTACATCCGGGTTCTGGTTATCAATGTGTACAGACACACCAGATTTATCGGAGATACTGCTGTCATAGCGGAAGAAAAGCTGTGCCTGAACAGGCGCATTTCCCATTTCTTTCACTTTCTCATCAGAGAAACAACTTACTGGGACTTTGATGCATCCCTTTTCTGCATCCCATGTTGCATCTTTGATAATCTCGCCATCATTGTTGTTATAAGCGACATCACAGGAAACCAGTTCGAGATTTTTCTTCTGGGAAGTGATATCTGGATAGATATAATAAAATTCCCCATTGGATTTGCTCTCATAAACAGGTAATTCCTGCTGATACTGACCGATAAATGCACCAGCATCTACCGTTGTATCCTTCATCAGCTTATCAAGAGTAATGTTTTCCTCTGTTTTAGAAGAATCTGCCAGAGTATATTTTACAACCATCTTCCGGTCCACATGGTCTTTATTCTCTGTCTGCTCCTCGATCTTCTTTTCAACATCGACCGCATCCTGTGCGACTTCTTTTGTTGTCAGTTTTTCAGAAGATTCATCGGCGGTTGTTTCCGCTTCTGTTGTTTCTTCTGTCCTATCACTCTCTTTACTGTTCTTAGAGGATGTGTCATTAACAACAACTTCTTTACCTTCATCACCAACGACCTTTACCGGTTCATTTGCCTCCTCTGATTTTTTAGTACTTTCGGTACTCTCAGAGACTTCCGAAGCCTTTTCCTCCGATTCGGTGGCAGTTGTCGTTTCCGCAGCTTTTTCTGTAGCTTCCTGCTCTTTACCTGCATCAGCATCCGTTTTTGATTCTTCTGCTTTTGCATCTGTCGCTGTGGAAGCTTCTGTTGCTGCCTCTGTGTTCTCACTGCTTTTAGCCGGTTCTGTAGTGGCCTCTGTTGAGATTCCGGTTTCTGTTGTTTCACTTTTGGCAAAAGTGCTTGCTGCCTCACTTTTATCTTCTGTTTCTTTCCTCTTTGCACCAACAAGGGAGGCAATTGTCTGCCCTTTTTCCATTGTTCCTTCTTCATAAGAGGATGTTACCATGACATCCTGTGCTGGCATTGTGAATGTTACAACGTCTTCATGCTTTTCATCAGCAAAAAGTTCAACATCCAGCTTCTTTTTTGTTTCAGGATCAATAAGGGACAGCTTTTTGATGATATACTTAGCATCCGGCTTTACCTTAATGGATACTGTATCACCTGCCTTCACCTTTTTGGTTAAAGCTTTCTCTTTTGTAGTAGCTTCTGTGTTCTGCTGCTCCTTGCTCTCATCTTTCTTTGCCTCTTTTTCTGCATCAAAGATAGCAACGGAACCGTTTTCTGTCTTATCGAGTGTCAGGCTGTATGTGGTTTCTGTTTTAGCTGCTGCAATAAGTGGTGCTCCACTGATGGCAGAACCACAGAATAAAAAGCCTGTCAGTACACCGGATACGACCTGTTTAAAACGTATCATAGCAAACTCCTTTCCTGCTCTGCAAAAGATTTGTTTAATTGGTAGTATACGGGACGGACTGGACCGTTGCCTGCCCCGCAAACAAAGGGATATTATCCCTTCCCTTATAGTATGACAGATTAGGAATTTTTTAATCCACGCATCCGTGAAGGATGCGACAAGAGATAAAGTTTTAGAAGTTTTGGGTACAATTATTTATTTTAATCCACGCATCCGCGAGGGATGCGACGCTCCTCTGTTCCACCCACGCTTCCATTCCCCTGTTTTAATCCACGCATCCGCGAGGGATGCGACATCAATAAGAGTTCCGCAGACCCATCCGTTACGTTTTAATCCACGCATCCGCGAGGGATGCGACAGCATATAATTTAGCCAGCAAACAGGGTGGCATTATTTTAATCCACGCATCCATGAGGGATGCGACAGTGAAATCATATAAAATTGGTAACAATTTCGCTGCTTTATTTAGAAAGTTTATACAAAAATTAGGCATTGTCATCTTTCGCATTTCTATTTTTTTTAGAAGAGTAAGAACAATATTTTTATTTTTGTAGTGCGAATCTCCTGGGATTTTTACGTTGCTTCCGATTCTCACCAACTTTCTCATATATAGTATGTCAGAATTTGAGATTGGTTGATTTTTCTGTAGAATATTTTTTAAAAAGTCGGACAGAAAGCACTTCCTTTTTGCTGTAGCCAGCGAGTTCGGACAATGTTTCTACCCCTCCCTTGTGTAAGCTTCTTTTTGTATTTCCTGCATCTGTCCATATTCTCGGACATCTTTCCGAAGTTTTTTGTATTCTGGCAGCAGGCAGGCACAGCATTTATATTGATAAAGTTTCCGCAGACTGTATCTTCTCCGTTGGCCTATGTAGTTGCTGCTGACTCCCATCTCTTCTGCAATTCGGGTCAAGTTTTTCTTTTTCCCATCTTCCAGACCGTAATACTGGCTTAGTATAAAATAATCCCTTTCATTCAATGTGTTTTTAACCTCTTCGATGAAATCTTTCTGGCATTCCTTGTTGACTAAAAGATATCTGCCATCTTCTCCAACCTGTAGGACATCCTTTGCCAACTTTTCAGCAGGAGTTTCCACATCTCCCAACAGGTTTTTGATATCTTCATCGGAAAACACATGTGAATATTTCAGATATTTTTTAAAACAGGAATTTAATTCATGGCTTAATCCCTGTGCGGTAAGTCCTAACGCCTCTGCCGCTTCCCTCTGTGAGAGTTTCCCATCTAGGATATCTCCCATGAATCTGGATAGTTGATCCAATGTTTCTTTACATTTTTCTACTCTTTCTCGGTTCTGTAGTTTTCTTCCTGTTCTCATTCCATTCTCCTTTCTCCTTTATGTTCTTTTTTTTCTGTAGAAAGATTTTTATAAGCAAAAAAGCCACTAGCTGCTACTAATGACTCTTATATTGGCGACACAAAAAACTATTTAAGATACACCATTTGGATTTCTCCACCTACCGGATTATATGGCATAAATTCATTTCCAAGCTTAATAGCTGTTTGCATTAATAACTCCGCTTTCTTCTTTAATTCCCCTTCTGTCCAGTTCATATTGATAGAGAAATTTCGTGGTAGCATATCTATTGCACCCGCAGCTCTGCATCCAGAAGGAGAACAGTCTGAAAAATTCATGTTGATATCTCCAGCCGTAATGGTGTATCCTTCAATGATATAGGAGTAATTATCTTTGTAATACTGGCTATTAAGGCGAAACCCAACGATAAAATAATATTCTTCTTCACAATCTCTTTTGAGATGATATTGAAATTCCTTTAATACAGCCCCAAAATCATCAGGATATCGTTCGACCAGACTTTTTAATACATCTTCGATACGTACCGTAACATCTATATGTAGCATATTCACTCCCCATGTTCCCAGTATATAGTTGTTTCCTTTAAAGATTTTTTGAACATTACGCCCATATTCTTCTTCCATGCCGTTAGAAATCGTACTCTTTGAATCAGAAACGGCTACCAATCCGTTTTGATTTTTCATCATCAGAATTAAACTCATATCGTTCTCCTTTTTTCTTTTAATTATAGGAGAAAAATCGCCTTTTTTCAATCCAACAATATCCTTTCCATTTTCTATCAGTAATGCAGGAGACCATATTTTATCTTCATAAATCAGATGTCCAAGTCCTGATTTTCTTAACGATTCTAAGTCGAATGAAGAATATGATAAATTATCATGTTTCTCTAGCCATTGAGATGATTGTTTTTTTGGGCACATTATATAATTCCTCCTGTAGCACTTTTTTGTTATCAGATGATAAATCTTTTCTCATATTTATAGTATGTCAGAATTTAAGTTTGCCCGGCGCACAATAAAAATGCACCCGACGTATCATCGAGTGCATCTTCTCATTCATAGAAATCTCTTGTATTCGATTTTTCTGTGTAACTCTTTTTTTATCTAACTGTATTATCCTCATTTTCTTAATTCATTATTCGCTTTTTTATTGAGTCCTCTGTTATAATAGCATTGTCTAACAAAAAAAGGAAATTTATAGCTAGGGGAACAGCTGAATCCGCCTTTCCAATACAACTAAGCCATATATATACCCCTAACATTACAACATAAGACGAATTTTTTATAGACATATATCCTATTTCCCATACAGTATATCTCCTTAAAAAACTTATGTTCTTCTTTTTAAATACACAATTTGTAAATTTTTCCAATATACAAGCAGCAACCTTAAGTATTCCATATTGATATATTGCCAGTACTATTAATACTTCTATTTCATTTAGGCTATATTGCTTTTTCGTACAGAGGTGATACACCGACGGGCAACTGAAGTTGACCGCGGCTTCTTTACGAGACTTTC